>Ga0247843_1000468_pt1 | contig 95195 bp, 104 predicted proteins | sample LaCruzMarch2017__FD_192420 | JGI IMG/M metagenome (GOLD analysis project Ga0247843, IMG submission 192420) | Freshwater microbial communities from meromictic Lake La Cruz, Castile-La Mancha, Spain - LaCruzMarch2017_8m | ecosystem: Environmental > Aquatic > Freshwater > Lake | place: Spain... | reverse complement strand
TCGAGATCGTCAAATTTGAAGCCCCCACAAGCCTCAAGCGAGCGGCCTAAACCGACGAAGCCTCAAAGCCGGTGGGCGACAAATTCACTGGCGAATTAGGGCGACCGTTTCACTGAAAAATCACAATCTTCCCTGAGTGCCTGCCTAGAGAAAGGTTCTTTTCCGCATGAGCCCAAGCGCTTAGGCCTCGCCGTTAAGACAACGTTAAGCCCCCTGAGGATTTCTTAAATATTTTCCGCTTGTTGGCCGATAATAGGAGAGATGTTGCCGAAAGACGAAATACCGGTTCCCACCGAGGCCCCCGACTATCGAGATGCGGACGGGGAATACGTGCCCGTCGTCGTGGACGGCATCCGCTCGGGGCTCTTTACGGATCTCGATCTCTATATGCGCGTGGGCGGAGACTACTTTTTGGTCAAACCTCGCCGCAGCCCCGCTACGCCGCTCCTCGTGCAACGTCTACGCAGCCGCGCCCCCTACGTCTACATTCGTACTTCGGAACGTAGCGGCTATTTCCATGCCGTCAGCGAAAACGCCGCGAAGCTCGTCCGAAGCACCGACCTCTCGCTGCGCGAGAAAGCCGCGGTGCTCACGGACTACGCCGTCAATGTCGTTGAGCAGCTCTTCACGGATCCCGGCAACCCGGGCACCCTGAACTCCGCCAAGGATCTCACTCAGCAATGCGTGCTCTACATCAGCAGTCACCGCCAAGCTTTTCTGCATCTCGTAGAGCTCTCCTCGCACGACCACTACACCTACGCTCACTCGGTGGGCGTGGCCGCGTACACCATCGCGCTCGCCCGAGAGCAGGGTTACCAATCCCCGCAGCAGCTAGCGGACGTCGGACTCGCTGGCTTCCTACACGACATCGGCAAGAGCCTGATCGACCCCGCGATCATCAACAAAAAGGGCCCGCTCAGTGAAGAAGAGTGGGCTTCCATGAAAAAGCACCCCGAATACGGCGTCGAAATTTTGCGCCGTCACAAGAACATCCACCCGGTCGTGATCTCGGCGGCCGAGGGGCACCACGAAAACATGATGGGCACGGGCTATCCACGCGGAGTCATTGCCCAGCAACTAGATCCCCTGGTACAGGTGATTTCGCTCGCGGACGCGTTCTCAGCCCTCACCACCAAGAGAAGCTACTCCGTGCCGCGCACGAGCAAGGACGCACTGCTCCTGATGCGCGACAATCTTCACTCGAAATTCGAGCCCGAGATGTTCAAGCGCTTCGTGCTGTTGTTCCTGGATCCGAGCAAGCGCGAAGCCGCTTAGTCCGCTCAGCCTCACGACCCCCCGAGCAGCCAGTAGATTCCGTTGGAAAGCACGGAGATCAGAATCGCGCCAAGCAAAGCGCTCCCCCACCCGTCGATGTTAAATCCGGGAGTCAAGGCGGCACAGAGCTTCAGCACCATGGCATTCACCACCCAAGTGAACAGGCCCAGCGTCAGAATATTGAGCGGAAGCGTCAGCAGCAGCAGGACCGGCCGCACCAGGATGTTGGCGAGGCCGATCACGAGGGCCGCCACCGTGGCAGCCCCGATGCCCGTCACTTGAAAGCCTGGCAGAAAATACGCCGTTCCCAAAAGCGAGAGGACGGCGACGATCAGCGAGGCGATGGCCGACATCACCGTTTGATCTTGCCTTTGATGGTCTCGAGACGCTCGTTCACTTTGCCGGCCACCGCGGTGGCCTTGGCTTTGATCTCGTCAACTTTCTCGGTGGCCTTGGGCGTATACTTCGCGACGATCTCGTTGATCTGCTTTTCGGCCTCGTTCTTGGCGACGCCGGCGCGTTGTTGGAGCAAACCAACAATCGCCACAACATTGCCCTTAGCCTTATCGAGCTCGCTCCCCTTGAGCTCTCCCCACTTCTTGAGAATCTCGCCCCGAATTTCGTTCCATTTTCCCAGAATCTTTTGGTCCATTTCCTACTCCTTAGAATGAGCGGCCAATGCCGCCTTTGGTTACATCGTTCGAGGACTCGGTCAGAGATCGTCGTTCGCTTCGCCCGGACCTAACAGATCACCGGTCGAGGCCTTCATCAGGTAGTTCTCGATGAACTCCTGCAAGTCGCCATCCAGCACCTTGTCCACCTGGCTGGTCTGCATACCCGTGCGCACGTCTTTGACCAACTGATAAGGCTGCAACACGTAGTTGCGAATTTGCGAACCCCAGGCCACCTGCTTCTTGGTGGCATTCACCTTGTCTACTTCGGCCTGGCGCTTGGCCACTTCGATCTCGTAAAGGCGCGCTTTGAGCATCTTCATGGCCTTGGCGCGGTTCTGAATCTGGGAGCGCTCGGCCTGACAGCCCACCACCACGCCCGACGGAATGTGTGTGATGCGCACGGCAGACTCGGTTTTGTTGACGTGCTGACCGCCCGCACCGCTGGAGCGGAAGGTATCCACCTTGATGTCCTCGGTGCGAACCTCGATTTCGATATCATCTTCGATATCGGGGTTCACGAAGACCGAGCAGAAACTCGTGTGACGACGTGCGTTCGAGTCGAAAGGGGATATCCGCACCAGGCGATGCACGCCATTTTCAGCGCGCAGGTGGCCGTAAGCATAAGAGCCCTTGATTTCGAACGTGATCGAGCGATAGCCCGCGCCGTCGCCTTCGGTAAAATCCACCACCGAACAGCCGTATCCGCGGGCCTGACAGTACCGCGAGTACATGCGAGCGAGCATTCCACACCAGTCACAGGCCTCCGTACCGCCGGCACCAGCGTTGATCAGCAGGAAGCAATCCGCAGAATCCTGCGGACCTGACAGCATCTTCTGGAGCTCGAGCTTGCGGAGCTCGTCCTCGGCCTGACGAATCGACGTGTGAATCTCGCCGAGCGAGCCGTCATCGATCTCTCCCGCCTCTTTACAAAGGTCGAACAGCGCTTGCGCATCGTCTACCTTGGAGGTGATCGACTTCATCGGCGTCAGGATCGCTTCGATGTTCTTTTTTTCTTTCTGGATCTGGGTGGCCTTCTGGGAATTGTTCCAGAAGTCGGGATTGCTCTCTAGCGCGGTAATTTCCTCATGCCGACGTTGCTTGCCCAGGACGTCAAAGTGACCTCCGGAGCAAATCAAGACGAGAGGCATATTCCTTCAGCAACTCGCCCAAGTCGCGAGTGTTGCGCGGAAGTTCCATCAAGGTAGGAGTGACGTCAGGCATGGTGGGGGATATAGCGCATCCGCCCGGGCGGCGCTATTTCCGTTTTGGGGGAAGACCCGGGATTTTAAGGCTTCTTGCGGCCTTTCCTGTGGCTTTTTTGGTGGACTGACGGCGGGGATTTTTTCCGCCCGAGGGCCACACGCCGGCCTTCGCCACGAGTTCGGCCTGCACCGCCCGCATGCGGGCCGCCCGCACCCGACTCACCGCGGGGGTCACGTGGTCAAAGCCGAGCAAGTGCAAAATGCCATGCAGGAAGACCTCGACCCACTCATCCTGCGTGCGGCGGCGCCCGCGCTGGGCGCCCCGCTCCACGGCGGGCACGCTCAGGATCAGATCGCCAAGGCTCGCCTCGCTCTCCAAGATCACGCCCGGCAGATCCATTTCGCGGGTGGGGAAACTCAGCACGTCCGTGGTCTTGTCGAGGTGGCGGTAATCGCGATTGTAGACGCGCATTTCTTCGTCGCCACACACGAGCACCGAAACGGTGCGGGGTGTACCGCCCAGGATCTCGCAGGTTTCTTTCCACTCGGGAAGTTTGCGCAGATCAGGCATGCGAGACTTGAGGAGCTTCGCTAAGCGCGGAGCGTCGACGGGCAAGTTGCGCGCACTCCACCCGGGAGCGAAAGCCCATTCGATCTTCATGGACTCATTTTCGAACCGGACCCGGCGGCGGTCAAGTCGAGAGCGGCGCCACGACTCAGGATTTGCGGCCGAACTTGATCACGTCCGGCGGAGGCGGAAGGCCCTTTTCTTGGTCGGGATACTGGATCCGATTGTGGTGGATCCCCAGCAAAATGCGGATAAACGAACGCTCGGCCAAGTTGATCTCACGCAGCGTGATGTCCGCCTCGTCGAGAGTGCCCTCGGCATACGCCCTCTGAATGATCTTACGGACCATGCCCTCGATCCGAGCGGGCGTAGGATCCTGCAGGGAGCGCGTCGCAGCTTCGCAAGAATCCGCCAGAGAAAGGATCGCCATCTCCTTGGTTTGGGGCTTGGGTCCGGGATAGCGGAACTCTTCTTCGCGCACTTCGTCGGGCGAAATCGTGGAGTCGGGCTTGGCCGCCTCCTGCTTGGCCTTGTTGTAGAAGTACGACACGAGCGTGGTACCGTGGTGAGTTTCGATGAAATCCACGAGCGCTTTGCCCAGCTTGTGCTTCTCGGCCAACACTTTGCCGTCTTTGACGTGCGAGATGATGATCTTCGCCGACAGGTGCGGACGCGTGTGGTCGTGGGGGTTCGGGCCGCCCCCCTGGTTCTCGGCAAAGTATTCGGCGCGGCCGATCTTGCCGATGTCGTGGTAGTAAGCGCCCACGCGCGTGAGCAGAGCGTTGGCCCCCACGGCCTCGCAGGCCGCTTCGGCGAGCGAGCCGACGATGATGGAGTGGTGATAGGTGCCCGGAGCCTTCACCACCAAGTCCCGCAGCACGGGGTGATCCATTCGAGCCAGCTCCAGCAACTTAAGGTCCGTGGTGTAATCGAGGAGATTCTCGAGCAGCGGCGTAAACACGAGCGTGAGAGCCGAAGCAAACCATCCCGCGATCGATCCGGCCACGAAGGTCCACACGTACACGGGCAGGCCCGTCACATGCTCAGCATCCGAGGAAAGCGGAATCCTGCCGCCCCAGGCAGCCACCAGACACACAGCCAAAAGAGCGCAGGCCACGGAGGCCCAAGCACCGGCACGGTATAGGGCGCCGCGCGTCTTGCACTGCGAGAGCGAGGCCGAAGCCACAAGACTCGTCACCAGCACGTAGATGCCAAACAGCCCGGCTTTTTCCAGGAGCAACGCCGCACACACCGCGTGGAGAACGGAAAAGAAGAGCGTCAAGCGAGGACCGATAAGCAGGCGCGACACCATCGCGGGAGTCGCCACGGGGATAAAGAACAGGAAGAACGAAACGGGCAAGCTCGGAAACTGCTCCGCCAGTATCTCGAGCTGGAACACGAGCAGAAGCTTCAGCGCCGCAACCGACGTCAACAGCAGTCCTGCCCCCACCGCCACGTCCTTGCTCTTCTTGAGTACGTACGGATACTGACGCCGCAAATACAAAAGAACAAAACCCAGCGCCAAAGCACAAAAAAGAGCCTCGGCCAGCAAGCCGCCCACACGAGACTCGCGCGAGCTGACCTTGGCAAACTCCGTCATCACTTGCGCAGCCCGACGGGTCACGCGCTCGCCCTCGCGCACGAGGACCTCGCCCTTCTCGAGACGCTGCACGAGCGGGCGAAAATCCTTGAGGGCCGCTACTTTGCGCACCTCGAACTCTTTCTTGTTCAGGGTCAAGTTCGGACGCAAAAGGCGGCCCTGGAGCGCGGCGATGGCGGCCACGTCCTTAGAACTCCAGCGATTCCACGGGGGCGGAAGACGCTGTTTCGAAGCGCCCGAAATCCGCGCCACCAGCGAGCGCAGTTCATCGATCGTCACGAGCGCGTCGACTTCCCGCGGCTTCAGCACGCGACTCTTGGAAGAGCGGAGGTCAACCATCTCGAGACCCCCGCCCTGTGGGCGCGAATCAGCCACCAGCAAATCCCAAAGCGAACTGCTCAGCGCATAGAAGGAACCTTCCAGGGCGGGCGTGAGCCCCACTCTTTCGATAGCCTTGTATTCGTCGGCACTGACGTCCGTTCCGAGATGCGTGGCTAGATCGGCTCGTGGCGTTTTCAGGTCGGGATCGTGAAGAAGCGATTGGCGATGCGCCTGCAGTGCCAACTTCCACTCGTTGCCCACATCACGAAACACATCGGGATCGTAGTCGTAAGTCAGTGGGAGTTTGGCGATCAGGGCTTGACGCTGTGTCTCCGTGGCGTCGAGGTCTTCGATCTCGACCGCCCGCTTCATGCGCACGGTGCTCGAGGCCACTTCGCCTTCCTTGTAGACGAGCCAACGCGCGCCCGAGGAGTCGTGACGTATCATGAGCACGAGCAAAAAGCTGAAGACAAAGGCCGCGAGAAAATCCGCAAAGTGATAACGCCGGTTCGAGACCCGCAAGGACTCCCAAAGACGCGCGTAGCGCCCGGCTCCCAGCTCCCGAAATGCTCCCGCGTGATCGCCTTTCATCTTGCTTCTCTTTTCGGCGTTCCTTAGACGAGAACTGAATGTCGGGAATCTTGGACTTAATTCAGCGCGTCAAAGCTCTTCGCTCTCCGGGCAGCGGCTGTCCGTGGGATTTAGCTCAGTCGCACGAAAGCCTTGCCCCCTACTTCACCGAGGAAGTCGCCGAGTTTTTAGACGCCCTGGACCGCCAAGGCCCGAACTCACCCCACACATGGGAGGAGCTGGGCGACGTTCTCTTCCAGGTGGTTCTTCATGCCCAGCTCCTGAGCGAACAGGGCCGACCCGGCTTCGACGAGATCGCCTCGAAAACCGCGGAGAAAATCGTCGACCGCCACCCCCACGTCTTCGACCCCAACCATCCTCGGTTCGAGACGCCCGAGCAGGTCAACAAAGCGTGGGAGCAAATCAAGGCTTCTCGCCGTGCCGCCCAGGCCAACGCCGCCCTGGCCCGAGGCGAGACACCTGCCCCGCAAAGCAACCCCACGCCCTTTCAAGTGGTGGACTCCGTTCCCCGCAGCCTTCCCGCCCTTCAACGAGCGGCGCGCTTAGGGGAGAAGGCGTCTTCCTTCGGCTTCGACTGGCCGGACGCCGCGAGCGTTTTCCCCAAAGTGGACGAAGAATTTCGTGAGTTCGTCGAGGCGCGCGCGGAAGGCGAAACCCGCGAAAAAGAAGAGCTCGGCGACCTCTTTTTCGTGCTTGCCCAATACGCCCGGAAGAGGGGCTGGCACCCCGAGCAAATCGTCGCTCAGGCCAACGAGAAGTTCCTCGGACGCTACCGCAACATGGACGAAGTGATTGCCCGGGCCGGCAAGAGCTGGGGGGACTACTCTCCCGAGGAACTCGAGGAAATCTGGCAGATCGCCAAACGCACTTGACGATAAGTATCCGAGTCCTCTAGCTTCGCGCGTCTATGGCGAATACCAAGTCTGCTAAAAAACGCGCTCGTCAAACGATCCGTCGTACGGCCCGCAATTTCACTGTCCGTAGCGAAGTGAAGACGGCCGTGCGGAACGCGCGCGAAGCGATCCAAGAAAAATCCGGCGAACTGAAGACGGCCGTCACGAACGCCGTCTCGACGCTCGCGAAGGCTGCCAACAAAGGCATCCTTCACCCGCGCGCCGCTTCTCGCCGCATCTCGCGTCTGATGGCGAAAGCATCCACGCTGCAGAAGAATCTCGCAAGCGGCACCGCAACAGCCCCCACCGGCCCGGCCAAGAAAAAGCCCACGGCCGCAAAAAAGAAAGCCGCACCCCGCGCTTCGACCAAGAAATAACTACTGTTTTTTTTGTCCTCACGAGCCTCGGGTTTCCGAAAGGAGCCCGGGGCTTTTTTGTTTAGGCTAAGGCGGCGAGCGCGGCCCAGCCATTGAGTGGCGTGCTCTTAAGCTGGCGATCAAGCTCGGCGCAACGACGCAGCAATCGACTGCCACGGGACGGATCGCGTCGCGACCACTGAGTCACCGTTCCCCTCAATTTGCGCACCAAAAAGTCGGGCTGACCGGCACCTTGTCCGCCACCTTCAGCGCTGGCGTAAATGCGTACCGACTTTGCCAGCAAAGCGAGAAGTTGCAGCGGCTCGGACTTTTCCTTGCGCAAGGATTCCAGTAAGCGCACCGCGCGCGCGCGATCCCCCGCAAGAACCGCGTCCACCCAGGCAAAGGCCGGATTGGCGAGGGAGTCTCCTCCGTCTCCAGCGGCACGGGAACCAAAACCCAGCGCCTGCTTGGCCCAAGCGTCCCCACCCAAAGCCCACAGCTCTACCCACACGTCGAGTTGCAAGAGATCCGCGTCCTGACCTCCCAGAAACTCCATCTCAGCCCGTCCGAGCTTCTTGCCACGGCCTTCATTCATGCGGTGGATCCACACGGGCCGTGACGCCATCGGCACGTCGAGGTCCACCTCCTCAAATCCCTTACCAAGCAAATCCCACTTGAGGCGCTTGTCGGCGGGGACTTGCACCACGATCACGAGCCCCTCCCCGTCCGCAGATTGTCGCAGTCCTTCCCACAACGCCGCGTCGCCCTCGTCCCACTTGGAAGCCGGCGCCGGACGACGACACCATAGCAAGCGACGCGGACTGAACAGCGAGGTGCCCAGGCCGAGGGCTTCGACATCCTTGTCGGGCGGACGATTCCCCCAATCGGATTCTTCCACTTCGAATCCGGATTTGATGAGGAGAATTTTCCACTCCCGCTCGAGGTAAGCGTCCTCCCCCTTCAGTCGGAGCAGCGGGGGTAACTTACCAGCCACCGTGGACTGAAAAAGCTTCTCTACCGTAAGAATCATCCTCAGAAGTCCTGCACAACTTGGTCGGTAACCTGCAACGCAATCCGATCGGCGAGCGCTCGCAGCTGCAAACTCTCGCGCGAGTCGTTGATGTAGGGTGCCGAGGAGGACCCGCCCTCGCGACGCGACGCAACCGTACCGCTCTCATAAAATCGACTCGAAGCCTCGTATGCGGCGCTTTCCTCGAAAGGCCGCTCCCACAGAACTCGGCGGGCCTGCGCGCCATTCGGCACGCGCTCGATCAGTTGGGCTCGCATTCCCAACGTGAGCGCAATCGCGCCAGCGGTGAGCTGGGGATTACGCAAGCCCCCGATGTTCTCGGTAGCGGCATTCCCGCTTACGAGCGTCGCGGGCAACGTAAGGTACTTCGTTACCGACGCCAGCAAAACGTAATCGGCCTCGTCCTCCGTGCGCGCAAGTTGAATGCCCCCAACCCCGCCCATTGCCGAACGAAGGGCGTTCGTCACCGAGGGTTCAAAACCGGTCCGGGTGGTAAGGTTGTCCACGACGGGCACAAAAATACGCGTGGGCCCCTCCGCCCGAAGGCGGGGTAAGCCGGAGCTCTGGCGTTTCATCCCGTAGCTGCAACCAAAGGCACCAGCAAGCATCAGAACAACGGGTAAAAAGCTCCTCACTCGTAGATTTCTATCCTAGGATGCCCCCATGAGCCAAGATTCCCGGGGTGGTCAGCGGATTTCGAACATCTTGTCGCACCTGAAACCCTTGCAGCTCATCCGTGCCTGGAACGATTGCGCCGGCCCCGCCCTGCTCAAACAGGTTCGTTTCCTAGGGCTCCTGCAAGAGGACGGCCTCGTGTGGCTACGCCTTGAGGTACCAGATCCCACCTGGCGTCAGGAACTCGAGTACCAAAAAGAAGCGATTCTGACCGCCTTCAACGCGCGACTAGCCGAATCTGGCTACCCCAAGGCGGAACGCCCCACCCAATGCCGACTTCTCAACGCTGGAGGGATTGGCCCTGCCACTCGAAGCGCGAAAGGCGCAAAACGGCGGGGATAAAGTAAGGGTCGGCGCGCAAGGCTTCACTCAGCTGGGATTCCGAACGAGCAAAGTCGCCCTTCTCGCGGAAGATGAGCGCCATCCCCAGAAAAGCACCGGCATCTGAACTGTTCCGGGCCTGCGAAGCCTGGTAGCTCATCACCGCAGAGTCGTACTGACCCAGGGCGAACTGCACGTCGCCCGAGTAAGTCCAGGGCCAAGAACTCGAGAGAAGGCCCTTCTGGGAATCAAGGAGCGGAAGCACGCGGGCGAGCACCTGCGAAGCTTGCTCCAAATTACCGCGATCGCGCAACGCATACGCATAAAGGACCTGGGACACAGGATCGGATTCCAGTGCGAGCTGCTCGAGCACTGAGCCCAGCGACTGGTTAAGCGGATTCCGACCCACGCGCCCTTCGAGCCAACGCACGAAACCTTTTTGTCCCGCCGATAAGCGCGCAATCGTGAGATCCGAGGAACGCGAGAACCCGGCGGCCGCCTCCTTAACGATGACGTGGCCGGCGATCGGGGCAGGGATCGGTGAATCAAGCAAGCGATCCGGATCAAAGAGCAAAGTGTCACGGATCAGGTGTGCGATGCGAGTGTCGGCCGTCATGCGATTGCGCACGAAAGACTGGAGCCACAATCCGGGAACCACGGGATTGTTCGCCGACAATGCGGCTGCACGGCGGAAGTGGGGCTCGGCGGCGTCAAAATGAGCCGAATAGCCTTCGACCATGCCTTGAACGGCCTCGGTCAGCCAGCAAAGACCTGGGGGACAATGAAGTCCGGCCGCCCCTGCATACTGACGGGCCTGGATAAAATCGTCCTCCGCCAACGAGACAAGCGCGAGATTCAACAAGGTCACGACATCAGTACGTGCGGCCTCTAAAATCGGACGCAAGAGATTCTTGGCTTCCGCGGCTTGCCCTTGAGCCAACATGTAAACAGCGAGTTGATTGGCAGCAACCTTGCGCACTTCGAAAGAACCCGAAGCGGGGTCTGACAAGGCCCGCAGGGTTTCCCGCCGCGCGGGTTCCAAAAGCAGCTGGCCCTTCTCGTAGTCGCTCAAAATGGGGCGCAGCTTCGCCATGAGCGGAGTATCCCCCTCCGTGAGCACCGCCAATGGCCGCGGCTTGAGATTGGCGGGCCAATGCTGCTGAATGGCTTCCTTGCGGTCGTCCACCGAGGTCGCGGAGTTCGAAATGCCTTCGTCTGTCGCGCGCTTGGATCCGGGGACCTTGCCACCGACAAGCAGATAGCCCAGTGCGATGGCCGCGATGGCAATCAAGGCAACCGTGACCGAAGAGCTACTCCTGGCTGCGGGTCTCGGAACAAGCTCCGGCGGCGGATTCGGAGCTCGGGGGGGTGGAGCGCGTGAGACCACGGCGGCGGGCCTCGGCTTGTCTCGGGGCACCGCCGGCAACTGCACCGGAACCGTCGGATCACCCTCTGTCTCTCGGCCCAAGCCTCCCGCACGCGGGGCTCCACCGGGCATCATGGTGCCCTCGGCACCAGTTTCCATTTCCTCGCCAAACAGGCTCTCGGTGGCCGTCGCCGTGCCCGTAGCTGTTTGCGTAAACTCATCTCGATCTTCCGTGAACTCCTGCATCCCCGGGAATAGACTCCGCACGGTTTTCCAGCGGTCGAAACTCACAAGCACTTCGTCTTGCGGATCCACGAGACCGGCTTCGGCTACGGTCCGAATATCATGAATCGAAAACGGTCCGAGCACCAAAGGCCCGGTGGCGCGTGCGGGCTCCTGACCCAACTTCTGCGCCAACACCCCATCGATGGTGCCTCGACGCAAACGCAAAAGGGCCGAGGGGGGCTCCCTTAAACGAAGTTCACGTGCCCCGAGCAACTTGTCTCCACCAACGTTCGGCGCCTCGACGACCAAAGCATCCGTTACAGAATTCGTGTTGTCGTCGTCCTTCATCAAATCCTCAAGGAAGTCCCGGCAAAAGGAGCACAGTCTTCACGTCTTCGTCCGAGAAACGCAGGCCCAGTCCGACCATGAACGAGCGGCGACCCACGCCCTGGGCCACGTTCGAGAGGAGTTCGTCGCCCCCGACGGTCAGGTAAAGATAGTCCAAGAAAGCGAGCTTCGCGTACGCCTTTAAATGAGGACGATTACCGTCCCGCGTAAGATGGAAGAGGTCCGCGCCTAAGCGCAGTCGGTCGTTCCACAGATACCAATCCACCCCGAGACCGCCCTTGTTCTCCAGTATCCCGATACGCGCGGCTAAGTTCCAGATCCGCTTTTCCATCATCAGCGTGAAGTACACAGCTTCGCGGTTGTTGATCGTCGTGTCTTCAATCGTGTTAACCGAAGTCGTGGAATCACTGCCAACGACCGTCGTCGTCGTGTTGGTCGAGGTGATGGTGCGCTTAAGGGTGCCACGAGGGTCCACCACGACACCTCCGATGTAGGCCACGTCTTCTTTGGGACGGATCTGCAAGGAAACGTAGGTTTTCGACGAGTCCGCGGGGCCGTAGTACTCGGCCGATAGGTCCATAACGAAGACCGTGCGGGATACGCGTTCCAAAGCGGAATTCAATGTTTCGATGGATCGCTGGAGCTCAATAGCCACCGTGGGATCGTTGAAGAGTTTCCCCAACGTACCCTCACCTCTCTCCACCCGTGACACGAGCACTTCGACTTTCTGAAGCGATCGCGAAACATTGCCGGCCGCACCACTGAGATCCTTTAAGTCCCGCCCCATCATGTCGGGATTGATCTGAGCGAAGATCTTCTCCAGCTTTTGACTGGTGCGATTCAGAGAGCTCACGAGGTCCCGCACTTCCGGACGATTGTCGTCGAGCATGCCGTTGAGTTTCGTCGTCAGCTTCTTTACATCGCCGCTGACGTCCCCCATCTGGCGAGCCAAATCGTCCAAAGTCGCGGGGGAATTGTGCGCGGGAATCACGTCGCCCGTGTTCATCTGCGGCTTCTTCTTCAGCACCACCGGCGCTTGCGCTTGGGCGCTAGGTACCAGGACGTCGAAAACACGATCGAGCCAGCTTTCCCGAGCCGAAGGCGTCGCCTCGGGCACCGGCAACACCACCTCAAGGAACTTGTCTCCCAGGATGCCCAGCGGACGCGGCTCAATATGCGCGTCCTTCGGAATGTCGATATGCTTGTCGATCACAAGGGTGATCTTGGCTTTGCCATTCTCGAGCTCAATTCGTTTGACAGCACCGATGTCAATTCCCGCCAGCTTTACTTTGGAATTCAGAAAGACACCCGTGGCATCATCCAGGAAGGTTACGAGGACTGTGCCGCGGCGGAAGATCGGCGAGTCCGTGATGCGCAAAGAGAACGCGGCAATCACCAGGAATGCCACGAGCGCAAACAGACCCACCTTCAACTCGCGCGTATAACCTTTCGACGGGGGTCTCATACAGCTCCGGCACTCCGCAGAAAATGAACTACCGGCTCCAACGAACTCCTTCGGAAATCCGCCGGCCGGGCTGTTTCAATAATCTTACCTTTCCAAATCATACTCACAAAATCACTAATGCGCAGCGCGGCGTGCACGTCGTGACTGATCACCACACTCGAAGCTCCTAGATCGCGGGTCGTTTTCACAATGAGGTCGTCGATGATCTGGCTGGTCACCGGATCCAATCCCGTCGTGGGCTCGTCAAAAAGTAGGATGCGAGGCTCTAGGGCCAAGGCTCGGGCCAGACCTACTCGTTTTCGCATACCTCCGGACAAATCGGAGGGCATCTTTTCGAAGACGTTCTCCAGCTCCACGCGACTCAATAGCTCCCCTACTCGGGCGCGGATTTCATCTTCGGACATTTCCTTGCGGTGCTCCCGAAGCGGAAAGGCCACGTTTTCGTAGACATTCAGACTGTCAAACAGCGCGGCATTCTGAAACAGCATGGCAAAGTCACGACGAATCTCACGCAGCTCAACGTCGCTAGCCGTGGCCACCGAGCGACCGCGAACAAGCACGTCGCCTCGATCAGGCTTCACGAGCCCCAAGATGTGCTTCAACGTCACCGATTTACCCACGCCCGAAGACCCCATGAGCACGTGAATCGTCTTGGGCTGTACGACCAGGTCGAGGCCGGCCAGCGTGGCACCGTTCTCGCCCGGGCCTTTGGGATCGTCGCCGAACGACTTCCAAACCCCGCGCATTTCGATGTCGGGGATACCGGGGCTCATCCTTGACTCCGGTACCCCGAGGGCACGATCACGCTGAGGAAGTAGTCCACCACAAAGATTGCGACCATCGCGTAGACCACCGCTTCGTTGGTGGCGCTACCCACTCCCTCGGCACCATTCTTGGCACGGTAGCCTCTGTAACTCCCCACGGATGCGAGGATGCCGCCAAAGACCGCACCCTTGATCATGCCGTGATAGAGATCCCAGGGCTCCAAAAAGAACTTCAACTTAGCCACGTAAATTCCAGGATCAATTCCGCACACCACGGTCGCCACCGCGTAGGCTCCGAGGTTACCGATGAGGCAGAAGATCGCGGTCAACAGAGGCAGCGCCAACACGGCGGCCACGATCTTCGGCCCCACCAAATACTGCTGCGGCGAAATCGCCATCACTTCCAAAGCGTCGATTTGTTCGGTCACGCGCATGATACCGATCTTGGCGGCAATCGCGGCGCCCGCGCGACCGGTCACCACCAGTCCGGTCATCACCGGTCCAAGTTCCCGCGCAAGGGAGATGGCCACGGTCATCCCGACCAGGGAATCGGTGCCCACAATCTTAAGCGCCATCCATGATTGGTAAGCAAAGACAGCTCCAGTAAATAGACTCGTCAGCGCTACGATAAAGAGACTTTGGTTGCCGATGAATTCCATTTCATCCACAATGAGACGCCAGCGGAACGGACGTCGAAAAACCCAACGACAGGATTCAAAAACAAAAACCAGGAAATCTCCGAGGTGCGTGAGCCAAGTCATCCCACACGCCTCCGTAAACGTGCAGTCGCCGCGCACACCACTTCATAGGAAATCGTGCCCAGCACACCCGCAATGTCCTCAGCGGTCTGTCCGGGACCAATCCAATCAGCCACAAGTTCAGGCGGATTTCCGGCGCTCACCGCCCGCCCCCAAGCCTCGGCCTTGGGGTGCTTCGAGAGGTCCATCATGCAAAGGTCCATCGAAACGGTGCCGGCCACCGGAACACGCGTCCCGTCGACCACAAATCCTACTTTCCAGTCCGCATCGTGCGTGCGGCTGAGACTGCGGGAAACCCCGTCCGCGTAACCAAGGTTTACGGTGCCAAGAAGCATGTCCTCCGGAGCTTTGAAGCGGTGGCCGTAGCCTACGCCTTCACCTCTCATTACCCAAAAGAGCTGGCGCAGCGGCGCCGACACGCGCATCACGGGTTTGAGCGCCGCGGACACCGCTAACGAGCGCGAACGCGTTCGATCTTCTTCCGTCGCCCAAAGTCCCCACAGATGAATCCCGGGGCGCGCGGCGTTGGCGAAGCTTGCGCCCAGGTCGCGCGCGATCCCGGGGGAGTTAGCCAGATGCACCCACCTCGGATAGGTCCCGTGCGCGCGATCCGACCAACTCACGTGCAAGCGACGCACGAAGGTCTCAAAGCGCGCGGCTTGCTCCTGCGACGCGAGTGACGGGTTGTCTTCGCCACGGGCCAAGTGAGTCATGAGTCCTGTCACATTCAGACCGAGCCTACGGACTTCCTCGAAAATTCCGAGTTGCGCACGCGGATCCACGGCGTGGTCCCTGAGCGGAAACCCCAAACGATTCATGCCGGTGTCGAACTCGATATGAACGCCGCTCACCCGACTGCGGACATCGGACTTGAGTCCCGCGAGAGAAGCCAAGTCCGCAAAACCCGAAATCACGAGCTCGGTGTCCGCAGGAAAATCCTCCGCAAGCTCCTCTGCGCTAAACTGACTGAGCACCAGAATCGGTCGCTTCACGCCCTCACGGCGCAAACGTCGAGCTTCCGTAACCCGAGCCACGCAAAAGAGGGGAAGCTCCTTGTCGTTAAATTCGGCTTCGAGCAAGCGGCAGATCTCGGGAGCCCCATGCCCGTAGGCATCCGCCTTCACCACCGGAAACAACGAGCGCCCGCCATAAGCCTTTTGCAAGGCGCGAAAGTTTCCTCGGAGAGCGGCGGAATCAAGGATGACTTCGGGCTGCGACACGCCTCAGATTTTAGGAGCGAAAGTATCCGGGCGATAGGGCAGCGCCGGAGGTCTCTCAGTTTGTGCCGGGGGTCGTCGTAGGAGCTACGACGAATCCCGCCACGCTGAAGCTTTCCGGCAAATGTTCGTCCTCCACCCGAGTCACGTGCACCGGAGGCCGCAGCCCGGTCCGGATCATCTTCTCAAAATCCGCCATCCGCCAGTCCGGTCCCTTGGCCTGAATCTCAACCCGACCATCCGTGAGGTTCCTTACGAAACCCGCGACATGTCCTATGCCGTCAGCAATTTCAATAACTTGCGCCCTGCACCCAACACCCTGAACGGCCCCCGCCAGCACAAAACGCTTCGCTACGAACTTCGCCATATTTAAAGATTATACTGGAGGCATGGCTATCGATCTCAGAAAGACTCGTGCCGTTGCCCCCAAACGCAAAAAGGGCGACGAGCTGCCACCCAACAAACCGCTCCACACCGAAGATCCACTGGCCTCCGAAATCGTCAAACGGATTCGCGAAAATCTTTCGCCCCTCAAGGTCTCGCTCAAAAACGAGACCCACAAGCACAAGGGACACGCAGGCAATAAGGGCGGAGGCGCCCATTACGAGCTCTTGGTCATCAGCGAGCTCTTCCAAGGCGTCTCGTCGCTCCAGCGACAAAAGATCGTCCTAGGGCTGCTAAAGGACCTTATGGGCAAAAAAATTCACGCCCTCAAAATGAAGCTTCAGGACCCGACCCAGACCAAACTCGACGAGAACCCCTAGCGGCTCCGAGTTCTCACGGCCGTCACCGCTCAAATCAATGGGAGCCCGCTAGGGACTGGCGCCCCTCTCGGAGCGCCACGAGCCTTAAGCGAGGAGACTCGCAATCATCAACGAAACAACGCTCATCACCTTGATGAGAATGGCGATGCCCGGGCCGGAGGTGTCCTTGAAGGGATCGCCCACGGTGTCGCCCACAACAGCGGCTTTGTGCGCGTCGGAGCCCTTCTTTTCACCAGGTAGCGACCCCTTTTCAATGGTCTTCTTAGCGTTGTCCCAAGCGCCGCCTGCGTTCGCCATCAGCAACGAGAGAACGGCGCCCACGATCATCGCGCCCGCAAGCGCACCCGCGAGGGCCTCGGCACCAAAGACAAAACCAATCACGGGGGGGATCACCACGGCCACGAGGCCCGGCAGAATCATCTGCGAAAGAGCCGCTTTCGTCGCCAAGTCCACGCAGGCGGCGGCATCCGGACGAACGCCAGGCTTTCCTTCGAGCAAACCAGGAATCTCGCGGAACTGGCGACCGATCTCTTCCACGATCTTCCCGGCGGCTTTGCCAACGGCGGTCATCGTGCTTGCGCCCACGATGCAGGGAAGGATGCCGCCCAAGAGCAGACCCACAAGCACGTGGCCGTTCGTCAGGTCGAGAAGCAACGGCGCGGCGCCGCTGGCGGCGCGCTTGAAGTCCACTTCCATTTTGAAGGCGGCGAAAAGCGCGATCACGGTGAGAATCGCCGAACCGATAGCGAAGCCCTTGCCGATTGCGGCGGTCGTGTTGCCCACGGCGTCGAGTTCGTCCGTGATGGCGCGCACGTCTTTGCCAAGCTCGCTCATTTCGGCGATGCCTCCAGCATTATCGGCGATGGGGCCGTAAGCGTCGACGGTCATGACCATCGCGGTCACGGCGAGCATGGCCACAGCCGACAGCGCAATGCCATAAAGACCAATCGAGTTGTACGAGACCAGAGCCACGATCGCGATCAGGAAGAGGGGAGCGATCACGCTCTCCAGGCCAACGGCCAAACCTTGGATCACGTTGGTGCCCGCACCGGTTTTCGAGGCGTGCGCGATGCGCATCACGGGGCCGGCATCGGCGTTCGTGTAGTAGTCGGTGATGAGGCCAATCAAAGCGCCACCCACGGCGCCCACGGCGATCGTGACGATCACGCCCGTGCTGTAGCCCATGCCGCCCAGAACGAAGTACGAAGCCGCAATGAACACGAGCGGCGGGAGGATCAGCGACAGGCGCAGCGCCTTCGCCGGCGAAACATTCTTGAACAAGCGCAGCGCGAAGATCGCGAGCAGGCAGATGATCAATCCGAGCGCCGCCAACACGAGCGGCAAGCCTTGGCCGAAGATGCGGTAGCTCGTCTCCGCGACGGGGCCGCCGGCAAGGTACAGCGAAGCGAGGTTCGGCAGAGCCGTCGTCGAAGCGATCGCAATGGCGGCAATGGTCGCGGCCACGTAGCTCTCAAAGATATCGGCGCCCATCCCCGCAACGTCACCTACGTTGTCGCCCACGTTGTCGGCAATCACGCCGGGGTTACGGGGATCATCTTCGGGGATGCCCGCGATGACTTTGCCCGCGAGGTCCGCGCCCACGTCGGCGGCCTTGGTGTAAATACCGCCGCCGATCCGCGCGAAGAGGGCAATCGAGGATGCGCCCACACCGAAACCGTGCACAATTCCCGCAAAAGCATCCGATTGATTGAAGGCCCAGAAGATTCCGCCCAGCCCGAGGATGCCGAGACCGGCCACGCAGAGGCCCATCACGGCACCGCCGTCGAAAGCCACCATCAGCGCAGTGCCGCGTCCGTGGTCCTTAGCCGCCTGGGCGGTACGAACGTTGGCGAGCGTGGCGGACTGCATACCGATCCAACCCGCAAGCAACGAAAGCGCCGCTCCCGAGATGAAAGCAACCGCCGTCGAAACCTCCAGAGCCAAGGCAAGCAAGACACCAACGACGATGCAGTAAACAGCGAGGAATTTGAACTCGCGAGCGAGAAAAGCCATCGAGCCCTCACGGATGTAACCGGAGATCTCCACCATGCGACCTTCGCCAGCAGGCTGCGCTTTCACCTTAAAGAAGAGGAACGCAGCCGCAATGAGCGCCACGACACCGGTCAAGGGAGCGACGTTTGTCCAAAATTCCAATTCACACCTCCGTACAGATCGCAGCTGGGATGCCACGAAAGTTGTCACACAGCTTCGTCGAAAGGAATTAATGCCTTGCGGCGCCTCGTTTTGAAAGGCCTGCGGGAAATTATTTACCGTCCCCCTGGGGACGACGGGAGAATCGCCCCGCTATTCTCGACACCGCTGCCGCCCCTTTTTTCGACACCGCGGTCGATAGGGTTGCTCCGGGCAGGGTCGCCGTTACTCGAGTCGCTGTGGACCTGCCTACCCTTCGATCGAGCCCACGGGGGCCCGAGCGGCTCCCGCTCTCGAAGTCCGAAGAGTCCGTACACCCCCGCCTCACGAGGCCAAACTCCCGAGAACAAAAAAAAACGCTCGGCCTCCGAGGAGACCGAGCGTTACATAAAACCCTGCGCGTGGCGCGGGTCGCAAAACTACCAGCTGGCTTTGGTCACGCCGGGGATCTTGCCTTCAAGCGCAAGCTCGCGGAACTTGATCCGGCACAAACCGAACTTCTTGTACACAGCACGGGAACGACCGGTCAGAACGCAGCGACTACGCACCCGGTTCTTAGCTCCATTGCGGGGCAAGGCTTGCAAGCGACGACGAGCTTCGGCCCGGTCTTCCTCGCTCAGTTTCGGATTCAAAGACAATTCGCGAAGCTCCGTGCGACGCGCGGCTTGATTCTTAGCCATACGGATCCGCTTTTCGTTGCGAAGAACAGCACTCAGTTTCGCCATGACCTAGTTTTTATCCCTTTTCGTTCCGCTCGGCTTCCATGCCGAACCTTTGTCTAAAACAAATAAGCCCCTTTTCACGGGCCTCATTTCTTTATTCTCGCGCACTCTCGCGGTCAAGCCCCACGCGCGCGAACTTCTCGCCCAACCCCTCAAAGTACTTCACCACCACCGGCCGAGTCCATTGCTGAGCCCCAATGATCTTCTCGACCACCCAGCCATCCCGCCTCACCACGTACGTCTCCGGAAACTTTTCAGAACCCCATTCCTTCGAGGCCAACTTTCCCGCATCCCAGAAAAGACGTCCCTGGCCGAGATCCAGGCGGTTTTGTGCGAGGAACGGCGGAACGGCCTTCCAATCGTCGTCCACGCTCACAAAGAGGATCTCCACGCCCTTCCCTTCCAGAAGACGCTGCAACTCCATCATGGCCGGAAACTCTTCCTGACACGGGGGACACCAGGTCGCCCAGAAGTTCACAATCGTCACGGGTTCACGCAGAGGCAAGGGCCCCGCCTTAGAAGGCAAGCTCCGAACGTCGGTCTCCGCAGCTTTAACGGCTGCCTGGGGCGCCCGAAAGGGGCGGAACGGCACAATGATCTCTCGAGGCTGATTGGTGAACTGGTAGGCGTATACGACGCCAAAAACAGGAAGGCCCACGATCACGAGGAGTTTAAAAATCCTCAGTGAAACGCGGGCCGACATAAACAACTAAGCCTCACCCATGGGTACAGGCTTACTCAGCTTTAGCTTTGGCCTTTTTCTCGGCTTTCTCGGCCTTCTCAGCTTTGGGGGCCGACTTGCCTTTGGCCTTCGATTTACCGACAGTCTTCTTGGCTGCAGGCTTGGCTTTCTTCTCTTCGTTGTACGCGCCGACGAGCGATTCTTCGACCCACTCAATGAGCGCCATGTCGGCCGCATCGCCAGCGCGTGCCCCAGCAAGCTTCAGGATGCGAGTATATCCACCGGGCCGAGTCGCGAACTTCGGAGCAATGTCCTTGGCGATCGTCAACACCGCGTCGCGATTGTTCAACAAGGAAACGGCCACGCGCAGATTTGCCACCGTCGGATCCTTGAGACGGGTCACAAGTTTTTCGACGAAGGGGCGCATGCGCTTGGCGCGGGCCACCGTGGTCTTGATACGTCCGTGTTCAACGAGACCCAAGGTCAGGTTGCGGATCATGGCCGTACGGTGACCAGTCTTTACGCCGAGGCGGGAAGTGCGATTGCGGTGTGAGCTCATGGTTGGATACCTTTACTGCTTACTTATTCAATTTTCTTGGCTCTTACGCTCGCGGGTTTTTTCCGCGATGAGCTCAGGAGAGAGGTCCAGCTTGATGCCGAGACCGAGGCCCATCTCATGGAGGATGTCCTTGATTTCGTTAAGGGACTTGCGTCCGAAGTTCTTCGTACGAAGCATCTCCGCTTCGGTCTTCTGAACAAGCTCGTAAATAAAACGAATGTTCGCGTTCTGCAGACAGTTGGCGCTCCGGACGGAAAGTTCCAGCTCTTCAACGCTCTTAAAGAGATTCTCGTTGATGTCACTCTTGCCAGCTTCCTTCTTCACTTCCACGACTTCAATGCCTTCGTCGAAGTTGATGAAGATGCTGACTTGATCCTTAAGGATCTTAGCGGCGTAGGCGAGGGCCATCTCGGGGGACAGCGAGCCATCCGTCCAAATGTCCATGTTTAGCTTGTCGTAATCCGTGTGCTGACCCACCCGAGCGTTGGACACAGCGTAGTTCACACGGGTGACCGGGGAGAAGACCGAGTCGATCGCGATCGTTCCGATCGGACTATTTTCTTGTTTGTTACGATCGGCGGAGACGTACCCACGACCCCACTTGACCGTGATTTCACCGCGGATATGAGCGTCTTTTCCCAGACGTGCGATGTGGTGGGTGGGATTGAGGATCTGGATCGATCCGTCGGTGGCAAGATCCGCCGCCGTCAGTTCGCCAGGGCCCTTCTTGTCGATCTGGATGACTTTTTGCTGAACGCCGTCGAGCTTGAGACGAACGCCCTTCAGGTTGAGGATCAAGTCGGCCATGTCTTCGGTGACATCGTTGAGCGTCGAGAACTCATGAAGAACGCCCTCGAACTTAACGCTGGTGACCGCGCAACCCTGAAGAGAGCTCAGCAGAATCCGACGGAGACCATTGCCGATCGTGTGGCCAAAACCACGCTCAAGCGGCTTCGCAACGAAACGCCCGTAGGTCGGCGTCAGGGAGCCGCGATCTACTTCGATCATCTTCGGGCGGATAAGAGTCGTCCAATTTTCTTGAATCATGAAACCTTAGTCTCCTGTTAACAACGTCCGACGGGGAAGCCCCGCCAGGCGAACCATTCCTAAAACTCAGAACAGGACCAAAAGAACAGAACGATTAGACGCGACGACGCTTGGCCGGGCGACAACCGTTGTGGGGGATCGGAGTCACGTCTTTAAGTTGCGTTACACGAAGCCCCACCGAGGACAGAGCGCGAAGCGCTGATTCGCGACCAGCACCAGGACCCTTCACCTCAACAGACAAAGTACGCATGCCAGCATCGTAAGCAGCTTGACCTGCGTCAGTTGCGGCGATCTGCGCGGCAAAGGGAGTGCTCTTACGAGCGCCCTTGAAACCCTTCTTGCCAGCCGTGGACCAAAACAAGATGTTCCCCGACGGATCCGAGATCGAGACGATTGTGTTGTTGAAGCTCGCGTACACGTGGCAAACACCAACGGGCGACACTTTCTTGTTAGACTTTTTCTTCGGGGCTTCGACTTTTGCCATGTCTTACTTTCCTCAGTCCTACTTGAGCGACTTCACGGACGCTTTGCCGGCGACCGTCTTACGGGGACCCTTACGGGTACGAGAGTTGGAGCGGGTTCGTTGACCGCGAGCCGGCAGGCCGCGACGGTGGCGCATGCCACGGTAAGACTGCAAATCGATGAGACGCTTGATGTTGAGACCCACGTTACGGCGCAGATCGCCCTCCACCGTGAGATTCTTTTCGAGGTAGTCGCGGATTTTCGCGACGAGGCCTTCATCCAACTGATCCGTCTTCAACATCGGGTCGATGTTGAGTTCTTCAACCATCTTGCGAGCGGTCGTGCGGCCAATGCCGTGGATGTAAGTAAGCGCGATGTCCATACGCTTGTTACGGGGAAGGTCGATGCCGGCGATACGTGCCATGAAATTCCTCTTTCCTTAACCTTGACGCTGCTTGTGCTTGGGATTCTCGCAGATCACGCGCAGCACGCCCTTACGCTTGATGAGTTTGCATTTTTCACAGATCTTCTTAACGGACGCTCTGACCTTCATCGTGTTCCCAATCCAAAATAAATTTCTTCCGGCCTAACCGAAAAAAAAATTAATACCCCAAAACTTTGAGCCTGGTTCTTCTATGCTCTTTGACATTTTTATTCAACGCCCCATTTCAGCTTTTTTTAGTTTTTTTCAGCCAATCAGGGCGCGTAGCTGGGTGTTGATAGAAGCGATCTCACCTTCCCCATCCACTGCGCGGACGGCTGCAAGGCCTAGGGCCCCTAGAATGCCATCTCGCTGGGAAACGTATATCTGGTATCGCGACCGTACCGTTTCGGGCCGGTCATCAGGCCGTTGAATCAACGGTCCTCCATCCACATCGTCAAATCCAGGTTTTAGGGGCGGATTCATCAGCTGGTGATAAACACGACCCGACCGGGGATTCACGAGCCGGTTGGCCAATCGGGAAACAACGGCTTCTTCCGAAACCTTAAGCTCAATCGCCCGAGGGGGCTCGAGGCGCGGATTGTCGGAGCAGAACCTGATAAGGAAATCGGTCTGAGGTTCCGTACGAGGATAGCCGTCCAACAGAAGGCCCTTCACGCCGGCGTTCGCTCCGAGAATTTTCTCAACTTGGGAGGAGAAAATATCGTTGGTGACGTCGTCCGTAACTAACCGCCCTGCACTCAAGATCTCTTTCACCGAAAGTCCTAGGGATGAGCCCGACTCAATCTCCTTCCGGAAGAGGTCCCCCGTCGATACGTGAATCCAGCCAGGGACGCTCTCGCATAGCTTCTTAGCCTGCGTGCCTTTTCCCGAGCCGGGAGGGCCTAGAAAGATAACGACCTTAACCTGCGACATTTCTCTCGAACTAACGGTTAGGCTCGGCGACCACGAAGGCGGGCCTGCTTAAGGAAACCTTCGTAGTTTTGACTCACCAAGTGCGCTTGAAGTTGGCTCATGGTATCCAGAGCGACACCCACGAGAATCAATAGGCTCGTACCGCCAAACTGAATGCTCACATTGAAAAGTGAGATCAAGATGGTCGGAAACACACAGATCAAAGACAGATAGATCGCGCCCGAAAAAGTCAGCCGTGTGATGATCGTATTGAAAAAGTCCGCAGTATGTTTGCCAGGCCGGACTCCCGGGACGTAGCCGCCAAACTTGCGGAGGTTATCCGCCAGGTCGTTGGGGTTGGTGCTGACCGCCGTGTAGAAGAAACAGAAAAACACGATTCCCGCGACGTAAAGAATATTGAATAGGAAGCCATCCGGACGAAAGGTTTGGGTTGCGCGCGCAGCCCATTCGGTTCCAACGAATGAAAGGATCGTCGCAGGAAACAGGATAAGGGTGTTGGCAAAGATCGGCGGAATCACCCCAGCCGAGTTCAGCTTGAGCGGCAAGTGCGAATCCTGCCCTCCATAGACCTTCCGACCAACTACGCGCTTGGCGTATTGGATCGGCACTTGCCGAGTACCCTGCTCAATGAAGACGATCGCGGCAATCACAGCCACCATGACGATCGCAAGGATAACCAAGCTACCGACACTGAGTTGCTGGCTATCAAGAGACAGACGCAGGGCGCTCACAGATTTGAAGAGCGACGACGCAATGCCCGTGAAAATGATGATACTGGATCCATTGCCAACGCCACGCTCAGTGATCTGTTCGCCGAGCCACATCACAAAGACAGCGCCCGCTGTAAGCATCAACGAGGTCATCAGCCTGAAGCCCAGACCTCCGTCCGTCACCAGCGCCCGACCCGAGACGGGGCTGTGTTGCCCCTCTAAACCCGAGGCCAGCACAAAGGCCTGGACGATCGCAATCCCAACCGTGAGGTAGCGGGTATACTGGCTGATTTGACGTCGACCCGATTCGCCTTCTTTCTGAAGGCGTTCGATCGTGGGGAACATGATCGTCGCCAGCTGCATGATGATGCTGGCCGAGATATAGGGAGCAATGCCCAAACCGAAGAGCGAAAGCTGCTCCAAAGCTCCGCCCGAGAACATGTTCATCAGTCCAAACACCGTCCCGGACGTCTTCTGATTGAAGAACTCAGAAAGGGCTTGGCCGTCCACTCCCGGGGTCGGAATGTGCACCCCAAGCTTGTAGATAAGAATAAGACCAAAGAGCCAAAGAATCCGGTTTCTGAGGTTGCTGTCCATCTACCTAGCTCCTGCCGTTCAGTTTGCTGCTTCCTTGCAGCTTACTCTGCCGCCCATTCTGTTTGGCGCGCTCTACAATAACAGCCTCGACCCGACCCGCAACCTTCCCCGAACGAGTAGGAAAAAGAAGTCGACCTAAACTAGGCCGACTTCTTAGCTTGCTTCTTTTTCTTGTTGCGAGAAAGGATCCGCGCACCATCAAGGTACGGCATGATCTTGATCGCCACGCCCTTAGCTTCGAGAAGCTCCTTGGCCTTAGGAGCCACATGATGGGCTTCGATAGACTTCGGAAGATTCTTCGACGGCTTGGTTCCAAAAATGGAAACCTTGAGACGAGGATGAGCCGCAATCTGATGGGGGGCTACGTCACGCAGCGTGAGAGCTTCAGAGGAAAAATCACCCAATTCGGAGACGTTCACGCGAACCGCGTACTTCTTCAGCGGGCTGCTGAAGCCGACCTTAGGCATCTTACGGTACAGCGGCATTTGGCCGCCTTCAAAACCAGGGCGGATGTAGCCGCCGGAGCGAGCCTTCTGACCCTTGTGGCCTTTACCGGCGGTTTTACCGTTGCCGGAACCGATACCGCGACCTTTGCGCTTAGGCGCAAAGTTACTGCCGACGGGCGACTTGAGATTATTGAGCTTGAACATGCTTCACCTCGACCCACTGGAGAACGCTGCGGATCATGCCGCGCACCGCGGGATTATCACTGACAATGTTAGCTTTGCCGATACGACCGAGACCGAGAGCGAGGAGAGTCCTCACCTTGGTTTCCGTCGTGCGGGCCGTGCTGCGAATCTGGCGAACGTAAATTTTTGCCATGCTCATCTCCCTTAGGTCTGAATCACTGCGCTTCGGCGGCCGTCAAACGACGGCGATATTGTTCGCGAGTACGCAGCTTTTGAAGGCCGTCGATCGTCGCGCGAAGCACGTTGTGCGGATTGTTCGTCCCGATACACTTAGTGAGGACGTTCTTTACTCCGGCGCATTCCATAACGGCGCGCACGGGGCCACCGGCGATAACACCAGTACCTGCCGCAGCCGGCAACATCACCACTCGGCCGGCGCCGAAGTGACCTTGGATTTCATGAGGGATCGTGTCGTTGACGACGGGCACCGGGAAGAGGCTCTTTTTCGCCTGTTCACCTGCTTTTCGGATTGCTTCCGGCACTTCGGCCGCTTTGCCGAGACCGATACCGATCTTACCGCTGCGATTGCCCACCACCACGATGGCGCTGAAGCTGAAGCGACGGCCACCCTTCACCACTTTGGCCACGCGGCCAATGTGGATCACGCGGTCGATCAGTCCCGTATCATCGGAGTCGTTACGTTCAGGCTTAGCCATGTTTACTCGTCACCCTATATTTAGAAAGAGAGGCCGCCGTCACGAGCACCAGCGGCAACCGCTGCGACTCGTCCGTGGTAAAGTTGACCAGCGCGGTCGAAGACGACGGCTTTGATGCCCTTCGCTTTCGCTTGCGAGGCAAGGTCTTTGCCGAGCTCAGTGGACAACTTCACGTTGGCCGTCTTGCCCTTCGGCGTTTGCGATCGGAGAAGCGTGATGCCCTTCGTGTCGTCGATGAGTTGTGCCACCATCAAACGGTTAGACTTCGTCACGCAAAGGCGAGGACGTTCCGCAGAACCTTCCACCTTAGCGCGGATCCGCTTTTTACGGCGGGCCCGGATAGCCAACTTGCTGCTGGTGCTCTTTTTAACTTTGAGACCCATATATTCCTCGGCTTACTTAGCACCCGCCGCGGCCTTACCGGCCTTGCGACGGATCACTTCGTCAGAGTAACGGATTCCCTTACCTTGGTAGGGTTCGGGGGGTTTAATACCACGAATCTTCGCGGCCGTTTCGCCAACCAGCGCCTTGTCGGCACCTTGGATGACAACCTTCGTGTTGGCGTCCACGCGAACCACGAGACCTTCCGGAATCGGGAAGTCGACGGGGTGCGAGAAGCCCAAGGTCATGTTCAAGGTCTTGCCTTTGACGGCAGCCCGGAACCCGACGCCGACGATTTCGAGCTGACGCTCGTAACCCGTGCTGACACCTTTGACCATGTTGGCCACCAGGCTACGCACGAGACCGTGCTTTGCGCGGTGGTCGGCGACATCACTTTGGCGCGTGGTCACCAGACGAGTCTTGTCGAGAGTGATCTCGACGCCCGCAGGAGAGCGCAACGAAAGCTTACCTTTAGGTCCTTCGACCTTAAGCAGGCCATTCTCGAGGACGGCTTTGACACCGGCCGGAATTTCAATCGGAAGTTTACCGAGACGCGACATCTTTCACCTCACCAAACCGAGCAAAGATATTCGCCGCCGACACCGAGCTTCTTCGCATCACGGTCCGTGATGACGCCCTTGGACGTCGACAGGATACCGAGACCGAAACCGCTCTGGACGCGAGGCATTTTATCCGAACCGACGTACAGACGACGGCCCGGGGTAGACGCGCGACGGAGGCCTTGAATAACCGGCTTCTTAAGATCGCCGCCTTCAAAGCACAGGTAAACACGGAGGAAGGTGCGCTCTTCGACCTTCACTTCCTTGTAGCTACGAAGGTAACCTTCGCGCACCAGGATTTCCGAAACGGCACGGTTCATCTTCGTGTTGAACACGTCCGTTTTGGAGAGACGAGCGCGACCCGCATTGCGGATCCGCGTGAGGAAGTCAGCCAGTTGATCGTTAACCATACAGCCTTACCTGCCTTATTTCCGGAACGGGAAGTTGAATTCGCGAAGGAGCGCCAAGGCGTCTTCGTCGTTCTTCGCGCTCGTACCGATGGTGATGTTGAAGCCGCGGATCTTATCCACCGAGTCGTAGTCGACTTCGGGGAAGATCGTGTGTTCCTTAACGCCGACGGAGTAGTTGCCACGGCCGTCGAAGCTCTTCTCCGCGAAGCCCTTGAAGTCGCGGATACGGGGAGAAGCGATCGTCATGAAACGATCGAGGAATTCGTACATACGGTCGCGACGCAGGGTCACGACGCAGCCGAGGTTAATGCCCGCACGCAGCTTGAAGTTCGAGATGGCCTTCTTCGCTTTCGTGATCTTGGCTTTTTGGCCCGCGATACGGGTAATTTCGCCCGCCATCGCTTCCAGCGCCTTCGGGTTGAGGAGCGCGTCCTTCAACGAGAGGGAGATCGTGATCTTGGTGAGTTTCGGCACCTGCATCACGTTGCTGTACTTGCCCGAAGACAGCATCGCTTTTTGGATGCGGTCCCGGTAGTCTTTTTTCAGTCGCGGTTCGTAATTCGTCGTCGTCTTTTCCATGGCTCTCTACCTTCGACCCTTACTTACGGGCCTTCGAATAGACGCGTTCCTTTTTGCCGTCCTTGGAGACGGTCACGCCGACGCGGCCTTGGGCTTTGCCCGAACCGTCGCAGACTTGGAATTTGCTGGCAGGGAGCCAGGCGTTCTTTTCGTTGATGCCGCCCTTAGGATTCGTTTGCGAAGGCTTCTCGTGACGTTTCACGAGACCGAGGCCTTCGATCTTGATCTTGCCCGTCTTATGGTTGACTTCGAGAACCTTGCCGGACTTGCCGGCGTAGGTGCCCCAAAGAGCCACGACGTTGTCGTTTTTCTTGATGTGGCGAATGCGCGAGTACGTGGTCGTCATGATCAAAGCACCTCAGGAGCGAGAGAGATGATCTTGGTGAAACCCGAAGCACGGAGTTCACGAGCCACCGGCCCGAAAACGCGCGTCCCGATCGGCTCTTTCGCGGGGTTGATGAGAACGGCGGCGTTCTCGTCGAAGCGGATGTAGCTACCGTCCGTACGGCGGATTTCCTTACGGGTCCGCACAATCACGGCTTTGCAAACATCGCCCTTCTTGATCTTGCTTTCGGGCGTCGCCGCCTGTACGGAGCAGACGATGATGTCGCCGATCGAGGCGTAACGACGACGGGTGCCGCCGAGAACCTTGATGCAGCGAAGCTGCTTGGCGCCCGAGTTATCGGCCACCATGAGGTTACTTGTGTGCTGAATCATACCGTCCTCGTCCTCAGGCCGTTTCATCGACCGTAGATTCAGAGACAACGTCGCCCTTTTTGACGAGCTCAACGAAGCGGTGACGCTTGTCAGTGCTCAAGGGGCGGCATTCCGTGAATCGAACCAAATCGCCTTTTTTGATGTTCTTGTCTTCGCAATGGATCTTGTACCGCTTGCGGGAGGACATGATTTTGCCCGTCAACGTCTCGCGGAATTTGCGGGAGACGGCAACGACCAAAGTCTTTTGCATCTTGTCACTAGTAACGGTGCCTTCAAAAGTCTTACCGGACATGTCTATCTCCTAGCCCAGACGGCTCAACACCGATTGAAGCTCGCGACGCTTCTTGCGGTATTCGTTCAAGTTAGGCGACTGAATGTTGAAGCGAATCGCGAGGAGTTCCGTCTTCAACTGACGCGCACGAGCCGCAAGGCTCTTACGGTCGAGATCGCCCATGTCCACAGCGGCAGCTTTCGGGGCGGCTTTTTTAGGAGCAACCTTCTTGGCAGTCGCCTTTTTCTTGGTCTTCGGCGCCGACTTTTTCACCGGCGTTTTTTTCTTCGTAGCGGCCATCTTTATCTACCTTTTCCTCAGACGAGCTGCTCAGCTCGCGAGATCATCTTCGTCTTCAACGGCAGCTTGTGGAGGGCCAAGGTCATAGCTTCTTTCGCTATTTCCTTCGTGATCCCGTCCATCTCAAAAAGAATGGTGCCGGGTTTGATCACTGCCACCCAAAGTTCCGGGTTACCCTTACCGCTACCCATCCGGGTTTCAGCAGGTTTTTTCGTTACGGACTTTTGCGGGAAGATGCGAATCCATACCTTGCCGCCACGTTTAATGCAACGAGTCATTGCGACGCGACTAGCTTCGATTTGGCGGGCCGTGATCCAGCCGCTTTCCGTGGCTTGAAGTCCAAACTCGCCGAAAGCAAGTTTGCCGCCACGAGTAGCGAACCCACGGTTCTTACCCTTTTGAACCTTCCGGTACTTAACGCGCTTAGGAGCCATCATATGCTGGTCTCTCCCTTATCCTTGAGCCGACACGGCTTGGGGAGCACGACCGCGACCGAGCCGCGTCTTCATGTCCACTTCACCCTTGTAGACCCAAACCTTGATGCCAATCACGCCGTAGGTCGTGCGTGCTTCAGTGAAGCCGAATTCGATGTCCGCGCGCAGCGTGTGCAGCGGGATCGAGCCTTCGGCGTACTTTTCCGTACGTGCGATTTCTGCACCTGCGAGACGGCCGGAGCAGCGGATCTTGATACCCTTCACGCCGAACTTCATCGCTTGCTGGATGGATTTCTTCATGGCGCGACGGTAAGCGATACGACGCTCGAGCTGGTTCGCAATGCTTTCCGCGATCAGTTGGGCGTCGGCTTCCGCCTTGCGCACTTCCGTCACGTTGAGGAACACGTCATCCGGGTTCTTCTTGAGGAGTTTTGCTACTTCGTTGCGAACCTCTTCAATGCCGGCGCCTTTTTTGCCGATCGCGATACCAGGGCGGGCAGAGAAGACGTTGATACGCAGCTTAGAAGCCGTGCGTTCGATCTCGATGCGGGAAACGCCGGAGGCAAACAGCTTTTCTTTGACGAAGCGGCGGAGCTTAAGGTCTTCTGCAAGCAGCTTGCCGAAATCCTTGTCGGCGTACCACTTAGAGATCCAAGGCTTGGTAACCCCGATTCGGAAGCCAATCGGATGTGTTTTCTGACCCATCTTACTTCTCTCCTGCAGTGGCCTTCGTGGCCTTCTTCTTAGCGGCAGCCTTTTTAGAGGCGGGCTTCTCGGACAGCTTCAGGATGATGTGCGAGGTACGGCTGACACGTTGATCGGCACGACCTTGCGCACGCGGCATGAAGCGCTTGATGCGGGGACCTTCGTTGACCTGGAGCTCGCTCACGAAGAGACGATCGAGATCGACGGTTTGCTTCTGTTGCGCGTTGGCCATCGCCGAGCGGAGAAGCTTGAGAAGGATACGCGCCGACTTCACCTTTTCGAGGATGAGAGTGCGGGTGGCGTATTCCAGCGACTTGCCGCGGACGAGTCCGGCAGCCAGGCGCATGTTGTACGGCTTGATCAAAGCCGTCGAAAGCTTGGCTTCGGCGGCGATCGGGAGTTGTACTTGCTTGCTCATCGTCTAGCCTCGATCACTTTCCTGCGGCGGCTTTTTTATCGCCCGGCGTGTGACCACCGAACGTACGAGTCGGCGCGAATTCGCCGTACTTGTGACCAACCATGTTCTCCGTGACGTACACAGGAACAAACTTTTTCCCGTTGTGAACGGCGAACGAAAGGCCGATCGCGTCGGGAACGATCGTCGACGCACGGGACCACGTCTTAATAACGACCTTTTTCTTAGAGTTCTTCGCCTCCAGAATTTTCTTCTGGAGAGAGTTGTTGATGAACGGGCCTTTGCTAATTGAACGCGACATGATTTACCTCAGACGTTCTTTCCACCGGTCATTTTGCCCCGGGGACGGCCACGGACGATACGAGAATCCGTCCGCTTGTTGTTACGGGTCTTGTAACCCTTAGTCGGTTGGCCCCACGGGCTAACCGGGTGACGACCACCGCTGGTACGGCCTTCGCCGCCACCATGGGGGTGATCGATCGGGTTCATCGTAGTACCGCGGTTTGTCGGGCGGATGCCCAACCAGCGGCTACGACCGGCTTTACCGATGATGCGCGTTTCGTGTTCCGTGTTACCCACTTGACCGACCGTCGCATAGCACTGGAGGCTGATAAGACGAACTTCGCCACTGGGCATACGCACTTGCGCGTCTTTGCCTTCTTTACCGAGAAGCATCGCCGAAGCGCCCGCCGTGCGGACGATCTGCGCACCACGACCGGGCTTAAGCTCGACCGCGTGGATCGTGGTACCCGCCGGGATGTTCGCCAGAGGAAGAGCATTCCCCGGCTTAATGTCGGAATCGGGACCGCACTCTACCTTGTCGCCTTTTTTGAGGCCGACCGGCGCCAAGATATAGGATTTGTCACCGTTGGCGTAGGACAAGAGAGCCAAACGCGCGCTGCGGTTCGGATCGTAGTAGAAGCCGACGACCGTGGCGGAGATGCCCAGGTGGCTGCGCTTGAACTCGACCGTACGGTAGAGACGCTTGTGACCGCCACCCTTGTGGCGCGTGGTCATGTGGCCGTGGTTGTTACGACCGCCGGTATCAGGAAGGCTGGAGAGGAGCTTTTTAGGGCCCTTGTCCTTTTCCAAGTTGGAAAAGTCTTCAACCGTCTTCTGACGGATGGCGGGGGAAGTAGGTCTGAAAGATTTCATTGCCGTCTCCGCTCCCTGCTCACTTCAGCTCGAGCCGCTTGCCTTCGGGAAGACGCACGAGAGCCTTTTTGTAGCTCTTGGGGGCGTTCTCACCGAACTTGGTACGTTTGAATTTCTTACGGAAGACCACCGTGCGCACGGCCAGGGGCTTCACGCCGAAAAGCTTTTCGACTGCCAAGGCAATCTCCGGCTTCGTCATTTCTTTTGCCACGACAACCGCAAACTCGTTGAACTTCGACTCACGACGAGCCGCCTTTTCGCTGAGAAGGGGCTGGATGATTTTGTCGGCATTAAGCTTCATCTCAAACCTCGGCCGTGAAACGATCGACGAGACCCTTAAAGGCGGCCTCAGTCATGATCAGACTGTCGGTTTTCACGAAATCAAGCGGTGTCCACTTTTCTTCCGAGAGAACATCGACGTTTTTGATGTTACGCGCACTGCGGGAAATCTTGAGATCTTGGGAGCTCGAGAGAACGATACCCACGCGGGCGTCACTCATCGAGAGCTTACCGAGAAGCTTGGAAATCTTCTGCGTCTTGATTTCGCCGAGCGCACCTTTGACGATGCGGATCTGGCCACCCGACATACGGTCTGAGAGGACCGACGCGAGAGCAAGCTTGCGAACTTTTTTGTTGATCTTGAAGTCGCGCTTCACGGGCGTAGGACCAAAAGCGATGCCGCCGCCGACCCAGTGAGGAGCGCGTGTGCCGCCTTGACGGGCGCCGCCAGTGCCCTTCTGCTTGCGGTTCTTCTTGCCGCCGCCGCTGACTTGCGAACGGCCCTTGGTCGCCACCGTCTTTTTATAGAAGCGGAAGCGCTGGCCCTCACAAACGAAGTGCACAACGGATTCGTTCGGTTCGATACCAAAGATTTCCACCGGAGCGTTGAGCTCGCCGGCAGACTTGCCTTCGAAATCGATCATGGGGATGGAGACTTTAGTGGTCATCGTCATCCCTCCTTAAAGCTTAATCTCAACGTCAACGCCCGCGGAAAGATCCAGCTTCATGAGCGAGTCGACGGTTTGTTGGTTGGGATCAATAATGTCGAGAAGGCGCTTGTGCGTCCTGATCTCAAACTGCTCACGGCTCTTTTTGTCGATGTGAGGACTGCGAAGCACGGTGAAGCGGTTGATGGAGGTCGGCAAGGGGATGGGCCCCGCGACTTCAGCTCCGGTCCGCTTGACCGTCTCCAGAATAGATCCGACGGCCGAGTCCAGCAGTCTGCTGTCGAACGCCTTCAACTTGATTCGTATCTTATGCACTCTCATACCTATCGCGAACCCCTCGCTCTCAGGAACACTGCGCTTTTCAAAGACCAGAAAACAGTTTTTTTAAGTGAGTCAGGCTTTATATCGGAACCAAACCCGCATGCAATACCAAAACGAAAATATTTAGGAGCTACATTACGAGCCCGGTCAGCTTCTGCAAAACTTCCTTGTTCACGTTGGGTGGAAGCGTCTCGTAGCGACTGAATTCCATAGTGTACGAACCGCGGCCCTGCGTTTTTGAGCGCAGTGCTGTCGAATATCCGAACATGGTCGCCAGAGGCACTTCGGCGTTGACGGCCTGAATTTGTCCCGGCCGGGGCTCGATCGCGGATACGCGTCCGCGGCGGATGTTGAGATCGCCCATGACTTCGCCCGTGGATTCTTCCGGCACGAGGACCTGGACCTTCATCACGGGCTCCAACAAGGCCGGGCTGGCTTTCTGGAGGAGCTCCTGGAGGCCCATGGAGGCCGCAATCTGGAAGGCGATGTCACTGGACTCGCCTTCCTTGAAGCCGAGACTGGTAACCTTGATTCCGACGTTCATGACGGGGCGGCCTGCAAGGGGGCCCGCCGCAAGACCTTCCTTCAAAGAACGCTCGATGAGGCCCTCGAAGGTTTTTACCAAAGGATTCAGCAGCTTATAATTGATCGCAAATTCGATCTTGTTCTCGGCATTGCGATCAAGCGGCGTTACTTCCAGCCCCACGGAGGCCCAAAGCTGCTTGCCACCCATAAGGCGGTTGCAGACCCCTTCCCCACTGAGGGCAGAAGTGATGGCTTCTTTGTAGGCCACCTGGGGCTTACCGACGTTAGCATTGACCTTATGCTCGCGGAAAAGCCGATCGACGATGATTTCGAGGTGGAGCTCGCCCATCCCCGAAATCAGGGTCTGACCGGTTTCCTCGTTTTGCGTGACCCGGAACGAGGGATCTTCCCAGGCGAGCTTTTGCAAGGATCCAGAGAGCTTCTCTTGGTCGCCCTTAGTTTTGGGCTCGATCGCGACCGAAATCACGGGATCGGGGAAAACCATCTTTTCAAACTGAATAGGCGCTTTTTCGTCGCAAAGGGTGTCGCCCGTGGTGGTGAAGCGCAAGCCGGCCAGCGCCACGATTTCTCCGGCCGTAGCCTTGGTGAGATCTTCGCGTTTGTTGGCATGCATCTGGAGAATGCGCCCGATGCGCTCGCGCTTGTCTTTGACGACGTTAAGCACGTTGGCGTTCGAATCGAGCACGCCCGAGTAGATACGCGTGAACGTGAGGCTGCCCACGTAGGAGTCCCACATGATCTTGAACGCCAGCGCCGAGAACGGCTCCTTGGGATCCGCGTTGCGCGTGAGGTGTTTGTCGTGCTTCGAGGGATCGAAGCCCTGCATCGGCGGCACATCGAGCGGGCTCGGCAGGAGATCCACGACGGCATCGAGAAGATACTGCACTCCGCGATTTTTGAAAGAAGACCCGCAGAGAACCGGCACCACCGCTTGTGAGAGGGACGCCTTGCGGAGTGCCCGACGCAGAATCTCTTCGGAGATTTCTTTGCCTTCGAGGAACAAAGACATCGCTTCGTCGTCGTGTTCGGCTACGAGATCGAGCATTTCTTCGCGTGCGGATTGAGCCTCTTCCGCGAGCTCCGCAGGGATAGGGTCGCGCGAGAACTTCGCGCCCAGCGAAGTATCCGTCTTGTCCCACACCACTTTTTCCATACGCACGAGATCAACGAATCCCTCGAAGGTGTCCTCGGCGCCGATGGGCAACACGATCTTGACGGGGTTCTTGCCGAGACGTTCGCGGATTTGTTTTACGACGTCATCGAAGTTCGCGCCGACGCGATCCATCTTGTTCACGAAGGCGATGCGCGGAACCTTGTATTTGTCCGCCTGGCGCCACACGGTCTCGGACTGGGGCTCGACGCCACTGACGGCGCAAAACACGCCTACAGCCCCGTCTAGGACGCGCAGGGACCGCTCCACCTCGATGGTGAAGTCCACGTGTCCGGGCGTATCGATGATGTTGATGCGGTGATCGCGCCACGAACAGGTCGTCGCGGCGGAAGTGATCGTGATGCCGCGCTCGCGCTCCTGCTCCATCCAATCCATCGTCGTGGAGCCTTCGTGTACCTCGCCAATTTTATGGTTGATGCCCGTGTAATACAGGATCCGCTCGGTGGTGGTCGTTTTGCCCGCGTCTATGTGCGCGATGATCCCGATATTGCGAAATCTCTCGAGCGGAATGCGCTTAAAATCGGATTTAGGATCGGCCATTCAGAAAGCCTCTTTAGCAGCGAAGCGCGCGCAGCGCTAGAAACGACAAAGCCCGCGTTCCTCGAAAGGAGCGCGGGCTTCGAAATGGAACAGATTGGCCGTAGCCTAAAGGCTACCAGCGGAAGTGGGCGAATGCCTTGTTGGCATCAGCCATCTTGTGCACGTCTTCGCGCTTCTTGATCGCTCCACCACGGTTCTCAGACGCATCAAGAAGTTCGGCGGCTAAACGCTCGGTCATATTCTTACCGGGACGTTCTTTGGCGTAACCGACGATCCAGCGAGAGGCGAGCGTCTGGCGACGGTCGGGGCGCACTTCCACGGGGACTTGGTACGTAGCACCACCCACGCGACGCGAGCGCACTTCGACGGAAGGCTTCACGTTATTGAGAGCCTTTTTGAAGACTTTCAAGGGATCATCCTTGAGTTTCGCTTCGATGATATCGAAAGCGCCGTAGAGGATACTTTCTGCGGTGGACTTCTTGCCCGAACGCATAAGGTCGTTCATGAACTTCGCAACAACCTTATCGTTGAACTTCGGGTCCGGGATGATCTTACGTTTATCGGGTGAGTGACGACGTGCCATTCTTCAAATCCTCGTTTACTCGAAGGCTTAAGCCTTCGGAGCCTTGGCGCCGTACTTGGAGCGGCTTTGCTTACGGTTAGCGACGCCTTGGGTATCCAGCGTGCCGCGGATGATGTGGTAACGAACACCGGGAAGATCTTTGACGCGACCGCCGCGGATCAAAACAACCGAGTGCTCTTGAAGGTTATGACCCACGCCCGGGATGTACGAAATGACTTCGAATCCATTGGTGAGCTTCACCTTCGCGACCTTACGGAGCGCGGAGTTAGGTTTCTTGGGCGTGGCCGTGTAAACACGAGTACAAACGCCACGACGCTGCGGACAATCCGTCAGCGCGGGTGACTTGGACTTCGTACGGACCTTTTTGCGGCCCTGGGCCACGATCTGGTTAATTGTCGGCATATCCGTGTTTTCTTTCCCGTAAATTCCTAGGCTTTTAAAAGCCTTCTTGCCTTAAACCTTGTTGGAACGACCTGTCAACATCCGACAAGACCCTCAAACGAGGGTCATGTCGTCCGTATCCTCAATGGGAGGCGCCTGATACACGCGTCCCACCGGAAGGGCCTCTTCCTCGATGTCCATGTCCGGAGATATCTGCTGGTAGTGGCCAATACCGGTACCAGCCGGGATCAACCGACCCATGGAGACGTTCTCCTTGAGACCACGCAGACCGTCGACGCGTCCGGCAATCGAAGCTTCCGTGAGAACCTTGGTGGTCTCTTGGAACGACGCAGCCGACACCCAAGAGTCCGTGGACAAGCTGGCACGCGTAATACCCAAGAGGAGGGGATCAATCGTTGCGGGCTTGCCCCCGTTTGTGGTGACCTTCTCGTTGAGTTCAGCGAGCGTTTGCTTCTCGACCGACTCGCCTTCGAGCAGACCCGTGTCACCCGACTTCGCCACGCGAACGCGGCGGAGCATCTGACGCACGATCGTTTCGATGTGCTTGTCGTTAATCTTCACGCCCTGGAGACGGTAAACTTCCTGAACCTCATCTACGAGATACTTGGCAAGTTCTTTTTCTCCAAGAACGGCGAGGATATCATGGGGGTTAGCGGCTCCGTCGATGAGACGCTCGCCACGACGAACAAAGTCCCCTTCTTGGACAATCAAGTGCTTGCCGCGCGGGATGAGGTACTCGCGAGGTTCACCCTTCTCAGGCGTCACGATGACCTTGCGCTTGCCCTTCGTGTCTTTGCCGAAAGCAACGGTACCGTCGACTTCGGAGATGACTGCGCAGTCTTTGGGCTTGCGAGCCTCAAAGAGCTCGGCCACGCGGGGCAGACCGCCCGTAATGTCCTTGGTCTTCGAAGATTCACGCGGCATCTTCGCCAACGTATCGCCCGGCTCCACCATGTCGCCATCGGCGACCGTGAGGATCGAGCCGACATGGACGAGGTAGGAGGCCTTGATTTCGCCATCGACTTCAATAGCGATCTTCGGACGGAGCGGGGCTCCGGCAGTGTCGATGACCAAACGACGGATGAGGCCGGTGACCTCGTCCTGCTGCTCGGCCATCGAGATGCCTTCCTTGAGTTCTTGGAAGACAACTTTACCTTTTTTCTCGGTCAAAATCGGCGTGGCGTAAGGATCCCATTCGGCAATCGTCGCGCCCTTCTCGATCTTCTGTCCTTCGGCAAACTTCAACTTCGAGCCGTAGACCAGCGGGTGACGTTCGCGCTCGCGACCCGAATCGTCGACGATGAGCAACTCACCGTTACGGTTCATGACGGTGAGGCTGCCTTCACGGTTCTTGACCGTGTTGACACGTTGGAACTTCAAGATACCCGGAGTACGGATGGAGATCGAAGACTGCTCCGCACGACGAGTCGCCGCGCCACCAATGTGGAACGTACGCATCGTAAGCTGGGTACCAGGTTCACCGATCGACTGGGCAGCGATGACGCCGACCGTTTCGCCGATGTTGACCAAGTGACCGCGGGCCAAGTCACGGCCGTAGCAGAGCGAGCAGATGCCACGCTTCGCTTTGCACGTGAGCACCGAACGGATACGAACCTTCTCGATGCCGGCCTCCTGAATGGCCGCCACAAGACTTTCGTCGATCATTTCGTGTTTCTTGACGATGAGGGCAGACGTCACGGGGTTCGTAACATCTTCGAGAGTCACTCGACCAAGAATACGCTCGCCGATACCTTCGATGATGTCCGCGCCTTCCATGAGCGGAATCATGTCGATGCCGTCTTCCGTACCACAGTCCACCTCGGTAATGACGGCGTCCTGGGCTACGTCGACCAGGCGACGCGTGAGATAACCGGAGTTGGCGGTCTTTAGGGCCGTATCCGCGAGACCCTTACGAGCGCCGTGCGTGGAGATGAAGTACTGGAGAACAGTCAGACCTTCGCGGAAGTTCGCGGTGATCGGCGTTTCGATGATTTCGCCCGAGGGCTTCGCCATCAAACCACGCATACCGGCCAACTGCTTGATCTGGGCCGGAGAGCCCCGAGCGCCCGAATCCGCCATCACGTAGATGGGGTTGAAGCTCTGGGTTTCGACCATTTTGCCGTCGCTGAGCTTGAGGGTCTCCTTAGAAAGACCCTTCATCATTTCGGACGAGATCGCTTCAGTCACTTGCGACCAGATGTCGATGACTTTGTTGTAGCGTTCGCCGTCGGTGATGAGACCTTCGGTGTACTGATTCTCGATCGCCTGGACTTCCTTGTACGCGTTATCGATGAACTTCGACTTCGCTCCAGGGATCAGCATGTCCTTCATAGCGATGGAGATGCCGGCCTTCATACCGAAGCGGTAGCCCATCGAGCGCATCGCGTCGGCCAGGAGAACCGTTTGTTTCGGACCCATCAGGCGGTAGCAAGAGTCGAGCAGGTCGGCCAAGTCTTTCTTAGCCAGCGTCTTGTTGTAGTTCTCGAACGGGATCTCGCCCGGAACGATTTCCGAGAGGATCACACGGCCGGCCGTCGTCTCGACGAGCTTTCCGCTCATGCGACACTTGATCTTGGCTTGGAGTTCCACTTGTTGGAGCTCGTAGGCCATGATCACTTCGGCGCGGTCCTTGAAGACACGACCTTCGCCCATCGCGCCGGGGCGCAGGCGGGTCATGTAGTAGATACCGAGCACGATATCTTGCGACGGCATGATGATGGGCTTGCCGTCGGCAGGCTTCAGGATGTTGTTCGTGGACATGATGAGCACGCGCGCTTCGATCTGGGCTTCCAGCGAGAGCGGGACGTGCACGGCCATTTGGTCACCGTCGAAGTCGGCGTTGAAAGCCGTACAGACGAGGGGGTGCAGCTGGATAGCCTTACCTTCGACCAAGACCGGTTCGAAAGCCTGGATGCCGAGACGGTGCAGCGTCGGAGCGCGGTTCAGGAGAACCGGGTGCTCTTTCACGACGTCTTCGAGAATATCCCAGACTTCTTCTTTTTCTTTTTCGACCATCTTCTTGGCGGACTTGATGGTCGTAACGAAGCCCTTTTCTTCGAGCTTGTTGTAGATGAACGGCTTGAAGAGCTCGAGCGCCATCTTCTTGGGAAGACCGCACTGGTGCAGTTTCAATTCGGGGCCGACCACAATGACCGAACGGCCCGAGTAATCGACGCGTTTTCCGAGCAAGTTCTGACGGAAGCGACCCGACTTACCCTTAAGGGTGTCGGAGAGCGAACGCAGGGGACGCTTGTTCGGACCGGTGAAGGTCTTGCCGCGACGTCCGTTGTCGAACAAGGCGTCGACAGCTTCTTGCAGCATCCGCTTTTCGTTGCGGATGATGATGTCGGGGGCGTTGAGTTCCATGAGGCGCTTCAAACGGTTGTTCCGGTTGATCACGCGACGATAGAGATCGTTGAGATCGGAGGTCGCGAAACGGCCGCCGTCCAGAGGAACGAGCGGGCGCAAGTCGGGCGGGAGCACCGGGATGACTTCCATCATCATGTGCTCGGGGTGGTTACCCGATTCCCGGAAGGCCTCGATGACCTTTAGGCGTTTCGACAACTTCTTTTTGCCGGCTTCCGACGTGACCGTCTGAAGCCCTTCACGAAGCTCGTCTGACTGCTTAAGGACATCGATCCTCTTGAGGAGTTCACGGACAGCTTCGCCGCCCATGGAAGCCGCGAACTTCACGCCGAAGTTCTTGAGACCTTCTTGGTAACGGTCTTCGGACAGGATTTCTCCGGCCACGAAGTCGGTGTCACCGGCGTCGGTCACCATATAGGCTTCGCAGTACAGCACGCGCTCGAGGTCCTTGAGGGACATGTCCAGAATCGTAGCGATACGGGAAGGCAGCGAGCGAAGGAACCACACGTGCGCCACCGGAGTGGCGAGCTCGATGTGGCCCATGCGTTCACGGCGAACTTTGGCTTGCGTCACTTCGACGCCGCACTTTTCGCAGACGACGCCGCGGAACTTCATCCGCTTGTATTTGCCGCAAAGACATTCGTAATCCTTCACGGGTCCGAAAATCTTGGCGCAGAAGAGGCCATCCTTTTCGGGCTTGAAGGTACGGTAGTTGATCGTTTCCGGCTTTTTCACTTCGCCGTGCGACCAGTTCCGGATCATTTCCGGGCCGGCGAGCGAAATGCGAACCGCGCCGAAACGGAGCGGATCAGTCGGTTTGTCGAAGAAGTTAAGCAGGTCTTTCATCTATAAACCTTTTTCTTTCTTCCAATTAATCACGGGCCGTTTCGATCAATTCGCAGTTCAGACAGAGCGCTTTGAGCTCCTGCATGAGCACGTTGAACGACTCGGGCATGCCGGGTTCCAACACGTTCTCGCCTTTGACGATGGCTTCGTACATGCGCGTACGACCGGCCACGTCATCGGACTTCACGGTGAGCATCTCTTGGAGCGCGAAGGCCGCACCGTAAGCCTCTAACGCCCACACTTCCATTTCCCCTAGTCGCTGACCGCCGAACTGAGCTTTACCGCCTAGAGGCTGTTGCGTGACGAGAGAGTACGGCCCGATTGACCGTGCATGGATCTTGTCTTCGACCAAGTGGTGCAGCTTCAGCATGTACATGATGCCGACTGTGACTTCGTGGTCGAAAGCTTCGCCCGTGCGTCCGTCGAAGAGGGTCATTTGACCGCCCGTCGGGAGCTTGGCGAGTTCCAACATACGGCGGATATCCGCTTCCGAAGCGCGGTCGAACACGGCCGAAGCCATGGGCACACCTTCGCGGTACGTGAACGCAATACGGCGGATTTCGTCGTCCGAGGCTTCGTCGAGGTACTTCTGGAAGCTGACGGTATCGTGGATCTTCTTCAGATACTCACGGACCGAGTCAGCCTTGAAGTTAACGAGGGCTTCCTTGATGCGCTCGCCGAGGCCGCGAGCGGCCCAACCGAGGTGCGTTTCCAGGATCTGCCCCACGTTCATACGTGAAGGAACGCCCAGGGGGTTCAACACGATGTCAACGGGAGTGCCATCGGCGAGGAAGGGCATGTCTTCTACCGGCATGATGCGGGAGATAACGCCCTTGTTACCGTGACGGCCGGCCATCTTGTCACCGACCGAAAGCTTACGCTTGATCGCGACCGAGACCTTAACCATCTTGATGACGCCGGGAGGAAGCTCGTCGCCCTTTTTGAGCTTACCGATCTTCTCGTTGAAGACGATGCGGACCAAGTCCATCTGCTCTTCCACAGAATCCATGATGCGGATGAGTTGCTCTTCGAGCTTCTCTTCCACCGGGATGTGGCGGAGCAGGTTAAACGGCACGCCATCGACGTCGTCCTCAGACAGGGTTTGGCCCTTCTTAAGGAGGGTTTGCTCGCCGTCTTCCGACAGCAGCTTGCCCGTGGTCTCGGCGCCCTTGAGGAGCTTCTTGATCTTCTTCAGCGTGGCCTGGCGGATGATCGTGATTTCGATCGCCTGGTCGCGGAGGAGACGTTCTTCTTCGTCGCGGACGATTTGCTGGTAGCGCTCGTCTTTGTCGATGCCTTCACGGCTGAAGATGTGGGCGTTGATGACCGTGCCGTACACGCCCGGGGGGACGCGCAGGGACGTATCGCGGACGTCGCCGGCCTTTTCGCCGAAGATGGCGCGCAGGAGCTTCTCTTCGGGGGAGAGTTGCGTCTCGCCCTTCGGAGTGATCTTACCCACCATAATGTCGCCCGGAGAAACTTCGGCGCCGATCCGGATGATCCCGGTGGCGTCGAGGTTACGGAGAGCTTCTTCACCGCAGTTCGGGATGTCGCGCGTGATTTCTTCTTTGCCGAGCTTCGTATCGCGGGCCACGCATTCGAATTCTTCAATGTGCACCGAAGTGAACACGTCGTCCTTGAGGAGACGCTCGGAGATCAGGATCGAGTCTTCGAAGTTGTAACCGCCCCAGGGCATGAACGAGACGAGGATGTTCTGACCGAGAGCCAGTTCGCCGTACTCGGTCGAGGGGCCGTCCGCCATGACTTCGCCCTTACGCACTTTGTCGCCGACGCGCACGATGGGGCGTTGGTTGACGCAAGTATTCTGGTTGGAACGGCGGTACTTGATCAGGTTGTAGATATCGACTTCGGAGCCAGTCTTCTTACCTTCGGTGCGCACCACGATACGGGAGGCATCGACGGATTCGACCACGCCGTCGTTCTTGGCGACGACGGTAACGCCGGAGTCCTTGGCCACGACGCGCTCGACGCCCGTGCCCACGAGGGGGGCCTTGGGGATCAGGAGCGGCACGGCTTGACGTTGCATGTTCGAGCCCATGAGCGCGCGGTTAGCATCGTCGTTCTCGAGGAACGGCACGAGCGAGGCGGCCACGGACACGAGTTGGTTAGGGCTGACGTCGATCAAGTCCACTTCGTCGCTCTTGACGAGCGACGGCTCGCCACGACGACGAGCTTCGGTGAACTCTTCGCGGAAGCGCTTCTTCTCATCGATTGGCGTATTAGCCTGAGCGATGGTGTGGCCTTCTTCTTCCAGTGCGGAGTAGTACGAAACTTCATCCGTCACGCGGCCGGTGTCGACCTTGCGGTACGGAGTTTCGACGAAACCGTAATCGTTGACCTTGGCGAAGGTCGCCAAGGACGAGATGAGGCCGATGTTCGGACCTTCCGGCGTTTCGATCGGACAGATCCGACCGTAGTGCGTGGGGTGAACGTCGCGAACCTCGAAACCGGCACGTTCACGAGTAAGACCGCCCGGTCCGAGAGCAGACAGGCGGCGTTTGTGCGTGATTTCCGACAGCGGATTGGTTTGTTCCATGAACTGGGAGAGCTGTGAGGAGCTGAAGAACTCCTTCACGATCGCGTTCACAGGCTTCGCATTGATCAAGTCATGCGGCATCTGAGTCTCAATTTCTTGAAGACTCATGCGTTCCTTCACAGCGCGTTCCATGCGGACCAAACCGATGCGATATTGGTTCTCGAGGAGCTCGCCGACGGAGCGGACCCGACGGTTACCCAGGTGATCGATATCGTCGACCACGCCGCGGCCGTTCTTGAGCTCGAGGAGATGCTTCACCGTGGCCAGGATGTCTTGCTTGGTGAGGATCGTGTTCTCGAGGGGAACGTCCTTGAAACCGAACTTGTGATTGATCTTCAGACGGCCCACCTTCGACAAGTCGTAGCGGGCTTCGTTGAAGAAGAGATCTTGGAACAGGTTCTTCGAGCTTTCGAGCGTAGGCGGATCGCCGGGACGCATGCGCTTGAAGATTTCGATGAGAGCTTCGTCTTGGCTGTTGATCTTGTCGATCAAGAGCGTATCACGCAGGAAGGAACCCACGTTGACGCCGTCGATGAAGGCGGTCGGGAACTTTTTCACGCCAGCTTCACGGAGGACTTCGACTTCCTTCTCGGTCAACGCATGGTTAACTTCGACCAATACTTCATGCGTCTTTGGGTGCAGGATGTCGGACGTGACAACGCGACCAATGACTTCTTCCAAAGCCATTGGGATCGTCTTCATTTTGCGCTTCTCGAGCTCGGCCAGCACAGCACGCGTGAACTTGCGACTCTTCTTGAGAATGACTTCGCCGTCCTTAGGATCCGCCACGTCTTGGGCAGCACGTTGACCGAGCAAGAGCGTAGGGTTCACGGAGCGGTAGAAGGCGTTCCCGTCGAAAGTCACTTCTTCTACGTCGTAGAAGGTGTTGAGAATCTCTTCGGTATTGAGCCCGAGGGCCTTCAGGAGAACGGTAACCGGCAGCTTGCGACGACGGTCAATGCGGCAATAGAGAAAATCCTTAGGATCGAACTCGAAATCGAGCCAGCTGCCGCGATAGGGAATGATCCGTGCCGAGAACAGCAGCTTGCCGCTCGAGTGGGTCAATCCGCCGTCGTGATCGAAGAACACGCCGGGGGAACGGTGCAACTGAGAAACGACAACGCGCTCGGTTCCGTTGATGATGAAGGAGCCCGTCTCGGTCATGAGCGGAACTTCGCCCATGTAGACTTCTTGCTCTTTCACGTCGCGGATGGTGCGGGTCTTCGTTTGATCGTCCATTTCCCAGACGACGAGACGAACCGTAATCTTGATCGGAGCCGCAAACGTCATGCCGCGGAGGCGACACTCATCAACGTCGTACTTAGGCTTCTCGACCGTGTAACTCTCGAACTCGAGAGAGCAGGTATTATTGAAGTCCGAAATCGGGAACACCGATTTGAACACGCCCTGGAGACCGATGGGTTGACGCTTGTCGGCAGATACGCCGGCTTGCACAAACAACTCAAAGGACTTTCTTTGAATATCTACGAGATTGGGCGTCTCGATAGGCGAAACAATTTTCGCGAAACTTTTACGAACGCGTTTGACGGAATCGAAACTTTCCCGTGTCGACATTGAGCTCCCTCAAGGGCTGCTAAGGACCTTTTTGACTAGGACCGTATAAACTCAAATGGGGTCTGAGCCAGACGTGTCTCCACGACTAGCTCAGACCCGTAAACAACTCGGATCCGAAGATCCGAAAAGGACTTACTTGATCTCGACCTTGGCGCCTGCGGCTTCGAGCGTCTTCTTGATCGTCTCGGCGTCGGCTTTTGCGATGCCTTCCTTGACGTTCTTCGGAGCGCCTTCCACGAGGTCCTTGGCTTCTTTGAGGCCCAGACCGGTGATCGTGCGGACTTCCTTGATGACGTTGATCTTGTTCGCGCCACCGTCGACGAGAACGACGTTGAATTCCGTCTTCTCTTCAGCGGCGGCAGCGCCTGCACCCGGAGCGGCGAAACCGGCAACGGCCACGGGGGCAGCTGCGGAAACACCGAACTTGGTTTCGATCTTCTTGATGAACTCAGAGAGCTCAAGGACCGTCATGTTGGCGATAGTGTCGAGAAGCGTTTCTTGATTGGTAGACATTGTCTTTCCTCCTAAAAATCAGACAAAAATTACTAGTTAAGCGCCTTTTTGGTTCTTGACCGCGTCTAGAGCGGTAGCAAGACCACGAGGCGTTGCGGCCAGGACACGGGCGAAACCGGAGATCGGCGCTTGCAGAGTTCCGGCGAGGGTCGCCAGCAGCGTTTGACGATCCGGAAGTTTCGACAGGGCTTTGATGTCCTTGTCGTTCAGGATCTTTCCGCTGAGGTTGCCAGACTTCACTTTAAGCGGGCTCGTGTCCGACAGGGACTCGATCACGGCCTTAGCGACCGCGACGGGATCCTTGTACGAAAACACAATGGCTACCGGTCCCTTGAACTGATCGGCGAGTCCTTCGAAGGGCGAGCCCTTGGAAGCGATGCGCGCGAGACGGTTCTTAACGACCTTCAGCTCGCCTTGGCCTTCACGAACCTTCTTGCGAAGTTCATAGAGGGTTCCGACGGTCATGCCACGGTACTCTGTCACGAAAGCGGCGTTCGACTTGGCGAACTTCGCTTTGATGACGTCGATGGATTCGGCTTTTTCAGTGCGATTCATTTCACTTTACCTCATCCACCAAATTGGCTCGGGTCCAGCTTGATTCCGGGGCTCATCGCTCCAGAGATCGTGACGGACTTGATATAGGCCCCCTTAGAGGTGGCCGGTTTTGCCTTTTGGATCGTATCCGCGATGACCAAGAAGTTTTCCTTGAGCTTCTGGGCTCCGAAAGACTTCTTCCCGATCGGGCTGTGGACGATGCCGGCTTTCTCAGCACGGAATTCGACCTTACCCTTGCGCTCGTCGTTGATGGCGCGCTTGACGTCCATCGTGACGGTGCCGGTTTTCGGGTTCGGCATGAGGCCGCGGGGTCCGAGGATCTTACCGACCTTCGAAACAGCGAGCATCATGTCGGGCGTCGCGATCACTTTATCGAAATCCATCCAACCGCCGTTGATCTTTTCAACGAGATCTTCGGCGCCGACGTAGTCAGCACCCGCTTCGGTGGCTTCGGTGGCTTTAGCGCCCTTCGCGAAGACAACGACACGGACCTTGTTGCCAAGACCATTCGGAAGGACCGTAGCGCCCCGGACCTGTTGGTCGGATTGCTTGGGGTCGATTCCGAGACGGAAGGCGACGTTAACGGTTTCATCGAACTTCGGTCCGGCGAACTTCATAAGAAGCTCGAGGGCCTCGTCGACTTGGTATTTTTTGCCTTCGGTCAGGAGTTCGAGGTTCTTAGCGTGTCTTTTCGCCATAAATTACCCCACCACATCCACGCCCATAGAGCGGGCGGTGCCGACGACCTGGCTGATCGCGGATTCGATCGTGAAGGAGTTGAGGTCCTTCATTTTCGTCTCTGCAATCTGCTTCACCTGAGCCATCGTTACTTTCCCAACCTTTGTTTTGTTGGGGACACCCGAGCCCGACTCGATCTTGGCGGCCTTTTTGATGAGCGCCGAAACCGGGGGGGTCTTGGTGATGAAAGTAAACGACTTGTCGGAGAACACCGTGATGACAACCGGAATAACCAGGTTGTCCGCGGCTTGCGCTTGGGTCTTGGCGTTGAACTCTTTGCAGAACTGCATGATGTTCACGCCGGCTTGACCGAGCGCAGGACCGACCGGGGGAGCTGGATTGGCTTTCCCCGCGGGTATCTGAAGCTTCACATACCCTGTTACTTTTTTTGCCATTAGATCCCTTTCTCTAGTTCTAACGAAGCGGCCCTATTGCCGCTTCTCCTAGATGTTTGCCCTATTGAACCGTGTACCGATCTTGCGCGGGGGCCCGCGGGATCAGCTCTTCTCCACCTGAATGAAATCAAGTTCCACGGGGGTCGCGCGACCAAAGATCGACACGAGCACGCGGAGCTTGCTCTTTTCAGGGCGAACTTCTTCAACGGTGCCGTTGAAGTTCGAGAAGGGACCGTCGATGACTCGAACGTTGTCGCCTTCTTTGAAGTTATACTTAGGCTTGGCCGACTTAGCGCCTTCAACCATTTGGTTGGAGATGCGCAGCACTTCATTCTCGGGAAGTGCCGGAGGATTGCGGGCATCGCCCACGAAGCCCGTAATACGGGGAGTGCCTTTGACGACGTGCCAGGTCTCGTCGTTGAGGTTCATTTTGACCAGGATGTATCCCGGGAAGAATTTGCGTTCGGTGGACTTTTTCTGACCTTTGACGAGCTCGACGACGGATTCCACGGGAATCAGCACGTCGCCGAAGAAGGCTTGCTTGTTAAAGCGGCCGATACGCTCTTGGAGAGCGGCTTTCGCCTTGGCTTCGAAGCCCGATTGCGTGTGTACGATGTACCACTTTTGCTCAGGAGCTTCAGCGGTAGGCGTGCTCACGGCCTCTTGGCCCGAATTTTGCGGTCCCTCAATAGACATAAGCCCCTCTCTCTATGCATGCAGCGATGGGAAATCAAGGACGAAGTGGATAATTCTGACTCGCTAGGCCAGTATTCCGGCGAGATCAGTTACCCAGACCCAAAATAACCCGGATCAAGGCCGTGAGGCCGAAGTCCAAGATGCCCAGGGCAATACCGGCGATGACCACCGTTAGGATGACAACTACGGTTGCGAGCTGGACCTGCTTCTTGGAGGGCCAGGAAACCTTGTCGAGCTCGCCAATGGATTCCGTGGCGAAGCTCACAGAGGTCTGATTGCGATAGAGAAGTAGGAAGGTGGCTACGCCCAGAACCAGAGGAAGGACGTGCTGAAGGACTTCCGCACCGCCGCCTAGTTTACGTCCCAGCTGAAAATAGCCGACGCCGACTTGCGTGTAATGGGCGGAAACAAACCAAACGAGGGCACCCGCGGCCAGGAAGAGAGCGTTCACATATTTTTGGTAGCGATTCATCTAAAATTCCCATCCTCACTCGAACGCGGAAATTGGCGGGTCAGGTAGGGTTCGAACCTACAACCTAGGGATTTGGAATCCCTCGCTCTGCCAATTAGAGCTACTGACCCATCTCCGAGGTCTAAAAACTAAAGAAGGAGCGCACCTGTTTCCAAGTGCGCTCCCCCAAATTGTCAGACTCAGACTACTCGAGAATGCCAGCCACAACGCCGGCGCCGACGGTACGGCCGCCTTCGCGGATAGCGAAGCGAAGTTCTTTTTCCATTGCGATCGGCGTGATGAGCTCGACCGTCATGGAGACCTTGTCACCAGGCATGACCATTTCCGTACCTGCGGGGAGAGTCACGGAACCCGTGACGTCCGTGGTGCGGAAGTAGAACTGCGGACGGTACCCGTTGAAGAATGCCGTGTGACGGCCGCCTTCTTCTTTTTTCAAGATGTAGGCTTCGGCGGTGAACTTCTTGTGCGGCATCACAGAGCCGGGCTTACAAAGAACTTGACCGCGCTCGATGTCTTCCTTCTTGGTGCCACGGAGAAGCGCGCCGATGTTATCGCCGGCTTCGCCTTGGTCGAGGAGCTTGCGGAACATTTCGACGCCCGTAACCGTAGTCTTCGTCGTAGGACGGAGACCGACGATTTCGATTTCTTCGCCGACCTTGATGATCCCGCGTTCCACGCGACCCGTCACAACCGTACCACGGCCAGAGATGGAGAAGACGTCTTCCACAGGCATCAAGAAGGGCTTGTCCTTCGGACGCTCGGGCAAGGGGATGTACGAGTCGACGGCTTCCATGAGCTTGCCGATGGCTTCATAGCCGAGGGGGCCCTTGTCGCCTTCGAGAGCCTTGAGAGCCGAACCGCGGATGATGGGGATCTTGTCACCGGGGAACTCGTACTTGGAGAGGAGTTCGCGAACTTCGAGCTCGACGAGATCGAGAAGTTCGGCGTCATCCACCATGTCGCACTTGTTCATGAAAACGACGAGGGCCGGAACGCCAACCTGACGTGCGAGCAGGATGTGCTCGCGCGTTTGGGGCATCGGACCGTCCGCTGCGGAAACGACGAGGATACCACCGTCCATCTGAGCGGCGCCGGTGATCATGTTCTTCACATAGTCAGCGTGGCCGGGGCAGTCGACGTGTGCGTAGTGACGGTTCTTCGTCGCGTACTCAACGTGCGAGGTGTTGATCGTGATGCCGCGCTCTTTTTCTTCGGGCGCGTTATCGATCTGATCGTACGCACGGAAGGTGGCGCCACCCGTTTCGGCGAGGACCTTGGTGATCGCGGCCGTCAAAGACGTTTTGCCGTGGTCAACGTGACCGATCGTACCGATGTTAACGTGGGGCTTGTCGCGGTTAAATTTCTCTTTTGCCATTTTTTGCTCTCAGCCTCCTAAAGCTAAGTTGATAACCTGCCACCGGGCTTGAGCCCAGACGCAAGGTTAATAGAACTAGGGAACACAGATTGCAAGGTGGGTTCCGATAGAAATCCATAAGTTTGGCACGCTTCTCCCGAGCGTCGGGCGAAAAGTGCGTCCCGACCCCGCAGTTTGGGCGATGAAGCCCGGGGCGCCTCGTCAGGTGAGATACTCCAGCAGATCTCAGTAGGGCGGCGGGATGACGGTGATCCATGTCCCCGTCGGTGAGAAGTTTTCCTTGAAGGCCGGCCCCTGCCCCTTGGGCTCGGTGTAAAGGGTGGCGCGCAGAGTCCCCTCAAAACCCGCATCCGTACGGTAGCGACGTAGGTAGACGCTGTTGGAATCCGACTCGATCGTGTAGAGGTCGCCGTAAGCGGCCGAGAACGAGCCCGTCCGGTAGGCGTCCTGAGTGACGGCATGAGTGCGATCCGTGAAGGGCTCCCCTTGGTTGACCCAACTCGCGCCGTTGTAGTCCCAGCGTTCGGTGCGGAAAGTCCCGCCGAAATAGCCTCCCACGGTGACGAGAATGTCTTGATGCCAGGCCGAACCCGCGTTGCGCACTTCCATCACGCCACTGGCTCTCGCGTTGCTGGCCGAGGCCGAGAAAAGTGGGGTGTCTGTGACCGAGCCAGAGTTGCAGGGCGTGAGACTGCCGACGCCATACTCGGCGCCCGTGGTGTCCGTCGTCCAGGCGTAGAAGGCCTTCGTAGCCAATGCGATGTTGGAGATGGAAGCGCTCAGGGCACCCACCGTCTTGCCCGTGGTGGCCACTTCGCAAGAGGCCTGCTCCGTCCCGTTGAGGAATGCTTTGATCTTGTGCTGGGAGGTGTAGGACACGAAGCGATGCTGGCTATCGAAGAGGTGCGTAAATGCGACCTGGAAGTATGTCTGGTCGAGATTCGCATAGGCGGTGTTCGAGCCGTTTCCGTCCGTCGGAGTAATGAAACTACCGAGAGTGAAGCCCGTCGTAGAGTTCGAGCTGCCGGCCCATTGAAGGATGGGCATCGCGAGGGTTCCGTCTAGAACGCTCGCCGTCTCGACAAAGTTAGTGCCGTACTGAGTGGCCGAGGCCTTGAGGCCGTAGGCGTACCAGGGGGTCAGCTCCGTGAAGACCTTGCCAAGGTAACAGCCTGTCGGATCAAAGGCATGAATGTCGCCCCCGTCGTCACCCGCCGAGGGGCCACCTTCCTGGAGCGTTAGGATGTAGCCGGGGTAGAGATTACCGTCCCAGCTGTCTGCACAGTTGGGCGGGGGAATGTCGCCGTCGCCGCCACCACCACTACCACCACCGCCGCCGACACCATCGTTTCCTTCGCCGGGCGTTTCGTCGTTTCCGTCCTCGGGAGTTTCTTCCGCCGCGGGAGCGCTGACGCGCTCATCGTCGCCGAACCATCCAAACATGCAGGAAGGCAAGAAGAGCAAGGTGAGGAACAAAAGCAAAACGCGATTCAGGGCCTGGAGTTTAGCCAATCATCACGAAAACAGAAGAGCCCCGACTTTTTAGCGATTGAGGGGGCCCGAGTCGACTCTCTTCGCGTCGCCAAAATTTTGCCCTCTGTGCCGCTCAGCCCGAAACGCGAAGCTTCCAAAACTAAGAACGGATACGAACTTCCCGGGATGCCTTCGCTAGCGCAGCCCGGAGACACTCCTCCACCCAAATATAGCGGGAAGGCAGCTTCTCTTTGCGGCGTTTCACTAAGTACACCGTATCGCGCACCGCGTGCGGGAGTTCGAGTAATTTGGTCTCGCGCCGCCAGGGGTAGCGGGCCCAGGTGTATTCGGAAACGACGTTAAAGCCGATGCCCGCGCGTACCGGATCCAACAGACGGTTGATCTGATTGATGGAGCCACGCACGGGAATTTGGGTGAGATTTTCGCCGGGAAAGTTGGCTGCCAGGAGACGATTCGCGAGCGACATGCCGTCCGGATGATCAATGCGACCGAGTTCCTTCAAGGCCGTCCACCCTTTGCCCCGGTAGCTCTTGGGTACGACGAGCACGATCGCTTCGCGCGCGAAGGCTTTTGCCTCTAAACGCGGATCTTCGGGCGCCCGCATCGTGAAGCCGACGTCGACCTCTCCCCTCAGGAGGCGCTCCGGAATGCTGAGCGTGGGTGCCACCGTTAGGTCCAGACGCAGGCCGCGATGTTCTTGGCCACATTCCAAAAGGACGTCGTAAAGAAGCAGGCCGAAACTTCCGGGAGCCGCGTGCCGGCACTGGCCTTTGGAAGGCAAATCTTCTGCGAGGGATTCCCGAAAGCGCTCGTGCTCCGCGAAGAGTTGGCGCGCGTGCTCGACCAAACACTGGCCCTCCGGAGTGAGCCGACAGGCCCGCTTGTCGCGTTGGATTAGGAGCGCGTCGAAATGGTCTTCGAGTTTCTTTACGTGCTGGGAGACGCCGGGCTGGGTCATGTGGAGATGCTCGGCGGTACGAGTGAAGTTTCTAGTCTCTGCCAGGGAGAGAAAAGTACGCAAGAGATCAGGGGAAATCATTAGTCTATATTATCATTAAAAGAATAAATCATAATTTTGTATTTTGGCTAGAATTCCGTAGAAGGGTCTCACACAAAACAAAGGAGACCCTATGAAAAACCCCCTCAACAAAACCCTGATCGCCTCCGCCTTCTTCGCGCTCGCCGCCCAAGCCTCGCCGTCGGAAAATCCGCCCTCGCCGTTTCGCCCCGTGCTTCCCGGCGAGGTCAAACCCGGCAAGCCCTACGACGTGAGCCAGCCCCCCGTAGAAAATGCCCATCTTTTTACGGGCCGGCGGGTGTTGCTGCTCGCGGCTCCGGGCGTGCAGGACATCGAACTGAGCTTCCCTTATGAATATCTCGTGGCGCGGGGTGCGACAGTCGAGATCGCCGGCCCCGAATGGGCCGAGCAACAAGAACTTCTGCTGGTGGACTACCTGAAGCCCACCACGGTGCTCCGCTTGGACTTGAATTGGTCCCAAGCCCAATCCCGCCGCTACGATCTCATCGTGGTTCCGGGAGGCGCCTGGGCGACCGCGGTGATGCGGACTGATGCCACGGTCTTGCAGATCCTCCGCGACCAGGCGGGCCGAGGGGCCCCCATCGCAGCCATCTGTTCGGGAGCAGCTGTGCTCATTGAATCGGGATTGGCACGGGGCCGTAATGTGACTGGATCGCCGACTGTCCGGACGGATCTGGTGAATGCCGGGGGCCGCTATGTGGATCAAGCCAAGGTTGTGGACCGGAATGTCACCACCAGCCGGAGCCCCGAAGATCTGCCGGCCTTCGTCGAAGGATTGAAAGACGCACTTCTGAAATAACGCTACGCGTTGTTTCAGAGGCCGGATTTTGGGTGAGAATCCAGAATCCGGCGTTGAGCATTTGCAACAAAAACTTCCTTTGACGCTCCGCCCTGAAGGTCGTAGTCAAGCCCAATGACGCACCTCAAAAATTATAAACGAATTCTTTTTTCACTCTCCCTCGTTCTGCTCACCGTCTTCGGCGCTGAGCGAGCGGAGGCCTTCATCGTTGCGAGCTTCGCACCGAATATCGATTCGAACGCCGAAACGCGTGTCATCGTGATCGGACGCGGCAAGGACATGGGAAGGCAGTTCGCCCAGGCCGCCATGGGCAAGGCCCTGCGCCTTCGCGAATACGATCCCTCGCGCAACGTTGTGGTGATCAGCATTCGCGAAGACGGCACGGCGCGCGACCGTACGTTCTTTGAGCGCTTCGGCGTGACCTTCCACCGCTTCGACACCGCTCTCCTCTCGGGCAAAGTGCTCGTCCAAGAACTGAAGAAGATCGGCCCGATGGCATCGCTCGAGTTCTTCTCCCACTCCGGTTGGGCTGTCGGCCCGGGGCTGGAAGGCGGTGACTATCGCTTCAACTTGGAAACCGAAGGACTCACGCAACTCGCCGGCCGTTTCACGCGCGACGCCTTCATGATCGTCCACGGTTGTAACTCGGGCTACCAAATGGCGCCTGGATTTTCGAAACTATGGGGCATCCCAGTGGCGGGCTCGCTCGGCGCGACCGACTTCCAACAGTATTTCCAAGACGGCATCTGGTACCACCACAACCCGGGTCAGTTTCCGTCGAACGGCCAGTGGGCCAGCCGTAACTCGACCAGCTACGAAAGTCCGCTTAACTGCTCTGAGCCCGGCAGCCCCTGCTACCGCATGAAGTCTGACAACACCCCTTACCAGGGGATCTACGGCAAATTCCAAACAGGCTTGGGCTTCTACAAGTTCTTCTGCGCCAACGGCGAAGATGCCGCCTGCCTGCGTGGTGTTCGCAAGGCGGTCCTGTCCAGCGTTTCGGTAGTGCCCGGACGGGAATCTGCTTCGATCACGGAATACAGAGCCCTCGCCAAAGACTGGCTCTGCGGGAACTCCGATTCGGGCTCACGGCGCAAAAGCTGTGAAGACGGCATCGACTCTGCCTCGGCGTCGGGGAACCGGACATTCACCGGCTTCCGTGGCAACTCCTTGAACTGCAGCCTCACCGGCTGCACCTGGGACTACAACTGCTCACGCTCGAGCAACTGGTTCACGATCATGGAAGTTTGCGGGATGGTAAACACTTCCCGCGCTCCTTCCACTGCCTTCATGGATGACTACGCTCTCATGATGCGCGCCTTCAACGCGCGCTAGTTCGACTCTCGATGGGCTTCGGGCGGGTCCGCCGTAAGGCGACCCGCTCGGTCGAGGTCCTCTTCGCCTAGGCGCACGCCGCCGTTCGTTCCTAAACTCAGTTTCCGTGCGGACCGAAAGATTTCCGTTTGTGCACGCCCTTTGAGGGCTCGGACCTCGAGCACAGCGCCTTCAGCGAATGCCGCCATCAGCTTCCGGAAGTCCGGCTTAAGTCCGGTGGAAATCGGACGTCCTGCAAGCGACCACTCCCACGTGATGTCCGAAGCCAAGAGCTTGTCGGCGTCGGGGCCTGAGGCACGGATACCGAGCACGCGCTCGCTGAGGGGCTCCCAGCTGATTTCGGCTTCGGCGCGGATCGGCGCCAACCCTAAAGCCTGCGGAGTCTCGTCGGCGGTGGAAGGCGCGTAGGCAGGAAAGCGCTGCCCCTGGTACGCGGAGCGGGTCGCGTCATCGACTCCGTCCAAAAAGTTCGCCAGCTCACTCATGGTGACACAACGCACCTCGGGCTGGCCACAAACTTCCCGAGCCACACGCTGCAACGCACGCCAGTAAACGCCCTTCATGTACTGAGTAAAATGATGACCGAGCTGAACGGGCGCACGATTGCCGAGATAGTTGTGTCGAAAATAGCTTAGGTAAGTGACCACCATGCGGTCTTCCAGTGCCTTGGCTTTGGCTTGGTCGAGGGTGGCCGCAGTTTTGTCGCCACCATCCATGACGAAAAAGTTATAGTCCATCGAGAGAACGGACTTAGTGGTTCCCGGGACCGGCAAGTTCGCGAGCGGGAAGTTCCACACGCCAACCTTGTTTTTCCTCGGCCAGTAGTCGATGTCGTTGTCGCCGCTCGCGTCGTAGCGATAGTTGGCCTTTTTCAATGCGGCCGACATTCCGGCGCTGGTCGCAAGAAACGGAGCACGGAATCCCTGCAAACGTTTGGGGTCCAGAGCGATGCGTGGAAAGTCTGCCTCGCGAATTCCCGACACTTGGGCCGTGTCGAAAATCACTCGATGAAAGAAGTCGAACTCCGAACTCCACTCAGCCTCGGACCAACTGCTCCCGTCAAAGTGGCCATTGGCGTGAGAGGCAAGCTCGTGACCTTCGCCAAGCGCCTCGTTGATCACCCGAATTCGTGCTTTCAGATCCTCGAGCGTGCCGCCGAAGCTCACGCTCGCCTGACCCGGCTTGCGGCAGCGGCGTGGACAATCTCCCTCGCCGTTGGGACAACTCGCCTTGCAAGGGGGAAAGGCCGGACTGTGGTAGACCGCGCGGGAGGCGGTGGGCACTAAGAACGTGCCGGAAATGAAAACCGTGAACTTCACTTCGATTTGACTGTCCCGCCTGGCCGCTCGGGCGAAGCCCAATACTTCGTTCCAGAGGCCCGGTTCCAAACCGCCGTCAAAGGCCATCACGACGAACTGCGGCGGACGGGCGACGGGCGTCGTTTGCGCAAAGGCCGTTGAACCGAAAAGGAGAACGGCGAAGAGCTTTCTCACCGACACCCTTTGGTGATCCAAGCGCGCGCGGGCGGAGAACGAAGCGAGCCCCACCCCTGCTGGTCGGGACGAAGGTTCCGGACGAAGACGAAAGAATCGCTCTCGGCCTTTCCGTCTCGGGTGATCTCGAACGTAACTTTGCGCAAAGTGGGATCCGAAGGATCTTCGGTCACCGAAAGAATCCTGGGGGGGGGACTGTCGACGGGGACTTCGACAACTTCGAGCTTCTGCTCGTAGTTTCCGTAGGTTCCCACCTGGATATACCGGAGCTCCACGGCCGCTCGGCAGTTCCCTTCCGGGTCGGGCAAACGCCAACCAGAAAGCTCCAGACGCAGAAATTCGCTCGCAATCATTTCGTCGGTAGGAGACTGCGAAGATGCGCTAGGCGTAGGGACGGGAGCTCCCTCCGGCACCATGTTTCCCTGCTTGCGACAGGCTGCGAGCGAGGCAAGTAAGAGGGCGCCGAGGACGGCGCGTCTCATTTCCAGCAGCTCTCAATGCACTTCGACTGAACGATCGAGACGGGTTCGGTACGACACGCTTCGGACAGGTCGTGACGCACAAAGTTCACACCGGAAGCGGTGATCGAGGAATAGGATTTTTCCGCGTTGAACTTTGCGCGACAGGTGGAGACCGCGAGTTCGACGAAGGCCGAACGGTAAGTTTCGGAGGTAAAACTGCCGACCTTCTGACGTGCCAGACCGATGCCATCGGCTTCCGGAGAGCTGTGTACAATCTGAATATCGAAGTCGTCGACGTCGAAGTTACCGGCCGTGCAATCCTCCGCCTTCTTGATGGCGGAAATCTTGAACGGATCCGCGCCCACCTTTTCCACGATGATCACGTGACCAGACGAAGCCGCGATGTCGCCCGCTTGCAGAGTGGAGACGATCTTTTTCTCGGAGTCCACCATCTTGATCTTGTACGCCGTGAGACAGTTGCGCTCGGATCCCGGCTGGCGCAACGCCGCCGCATTGGTGCTGTCCATGTCGTTGAAAAGTTCGAAGTCCTTGTCCTTGGCCAGGCGGAGGCCCGCGGCCATCAAAGAGGAGGTAACAAAGCCCGAGCAGTCGATGCCGCGCGCTTCGGTACCCGAACCCGCGTCGGTAAAGAGATCCAGACGGCCCTTAAGCATGTAGGGCTTGCCACCAAAGTCATAAATGGGCGGGGCCGTGCGAATATCGATACATCCTTCCTGGGGTTCAAAGCCTTTCACGTAGTAGTGGGTTTTCAGCATCGCCTCGAGATTTTTGACGACGCGCTTGCGACCGCGACCGTTGCGACCTTCGAGAAAACCGATTCCCTCGATCGCGTAGTCCTTGGGCATGGCGGGAAGATCAAGTACCCGACAGCCTTGATAGAGCGTAGCGAAAATGCGGCGGGCGCCCGTGTTGAGATCGGACGCGGTTACTGAAGGCGCAGGGGCATCGGCTCCGAGCACCGTATTGCGTCTGCGGAAGAGACTGTTGCCGATCTTCTTGAGTGACTTTTCCCAAGAGGCTTTGGCCTTAGCCGCAAAGTTGGGATCGAAAAGGCGCGTAGGCTGACGATCCTCTCGGTGACACTCGATACCAGCGGCATCGGCTTCGAGCTTCACCGCCGTGAGAAGCTGCGCGAACTCGCCCTGAAGCGTGCCGTACACGCCGCCTTCTTCGAGATCACCCTCGCGCAGCGTGTGAATCGCATCCGTGCGTTCGCTGCGATTGAGGTCAGAGAAGTTCAAGGCCGCGGGGACTCCTTTCGAGAAGAAGCGGTATAGTCCGACGACTTTCTCGAAGACACGACCTTGCTTTTCTTCGCGCGGATCACCACCCACCGCTCCCAGAACCGGAAGGCCGCCGGCAAAGCGACGGAAGACCTGGGACGACACGCCGAGACGTCCGCGCGCGACCAACGTTTCGCCCAAACGCCGACGAAGAAGGGCATCGTCACCTCCGGAGGCGTCGGAGTCGAAATCGACCGCGATCTTTGCCCCCCAACCCCAGACGTTGTCGTTGATCTCTTCGCAGCCCAGCGTCTCAACGAACTCGTCGAGCGTGTTAGCCATTTGCGCCTCGCTCTCTTGCGCAGGCAAGCGAGTGACCGTGCGCCCCGAGCAAGCGGAGAACGCAGTGAGCAACGTCAAACCAACAATGCCCCCAATAGGATTAGCGAAGTTTTTCATGGAACGACTCCTTTACGCAGGACACGAGACCAGCCAGGTTCTTACGGGTTGAGTTGCGCAACGGTCCGAAGTGGGCGTAGATACGCCCCGTTCCGCCACGAGCAAGTAAGCTTACACAGCGTTTTTCGGGGGCCACGATGCGCCCCCCCGGCAAGTGGTTCTGCGGATGTACGCCGGTCAAGTTGACGGTGTTTACCTGCGAGTTGAAAGCCTCGACCACCTTCATGACGCCGCAATAGGCGTTGAAGGTTTGGCCGGGACTCGCCAGCGCCAAAGCGAACATGGAATCCCGGAAGGGAATCGCACAAGCGGACCGTTCTTCGTTCCACTGCTGTACGCAAGTCGTGATGTTGGTCTGTTGGACCTCGGGACGGAACTGGTAGAGACCAAACGCGTTCCAACCCGGATACTTCTCCTTGAGCTGGGCAATCTTCTCGGGCGTGAGAGTCCCTTCGGCTCGGGCCTGGCCAATTTCGATGGCGTAACCGCCGTCGCGATCCTGATAGAGAATCACGCCTGAGGGACGCTCAGCCATTCCAGCCGCCTCGAACTCCGAACGAGCCGCCTCGTTCCGCTCGAGATACTCGCGGTAGAGACCATCGAAGTCGGATTTCTGAGACACGACTTTGCCCTCGGCCGTCTTGAAGTCGAGGTCGCCCGGGCTCGAAAGCGATTCCGCATAGGCAATGCAGCCGAAGAGTACGGACCAAGCGCGACTCAGTTTGCGCGCGGCCTGACGATCGGTGCGGGCTCGCAAGCGAAGCGCGTTCAGCGTGGACGCATAATCGTTGAGAGCCGCGATGGTATCCGGATCCGGGATGTAATCCGGCCCGAGAATCGCGGCAATCGACGACGGGTCCTGCATGCAAATGGGGTTCGAAGAGAGACCCACGGGCCGACTGCGTGCACGACCCGGAAGTCCATATCCCCGATCAATGTACTCGTTGGAGTAGATCTTGCGCGCAGGCAAATGGGCTTCGACGGCTTGCGTGATGGAAGAGAAGAAGTCCGCCGAGCGCCAAGAGCGATCCAGGCGACAGGCGTCAACCGGGGCGCTGGCTAGTTCGCGCGGACGAGCGAGCTGATCGCCTTTCACTCCGCTCGAGAGGTCCTCGGAACGACGATCAATGCGTCCGGCAATCTCCGCGTCCGACGGCGCGGGACTCTCTTCTCGACGAGGTAGCCAAGGGAAAGCTTGGGCAGGCGAGCGGCCCCCCGCATCGCCACTGAGGTCGAAGTTCGGCCTCGGTACGTATTTGAGGCGACCTGCCTTTGCGAGCTTCTTGAACGTGGGATCGGTGTCCGCGTCCACCGCTACCGGCAGGTCACTTTCCGTACGCGCACTGCGGAACCACGGAAACGGCGGGGCCTCATCCGGATCCACCGGGGGCACCGGAGGCGCCGGTGGTGGCGAAGTCGGAGCAGACGGCGGCGGATTGTTTGGAGCTGCGGGCTCGGGATCCAGCGGACTCGGGTTGAACGGACGTGGAGGCACGGGAACCGGCCTCGGATTGAAAACCGGAGGCGGCGCCGGCGTGACCGGAGCGGGTCGAGGCCGAGAAGGCGGATTACTTGGATTGGGGTTGAAGGGCGGCGACACGGGAGTCGGCACCGTAGGCGGGATAGGAGCCGGTGGCACCGAAGGCCGAGGCGCAGATGGCGCAACCGGTGGAGCCACGGGAGGGCGCACCGGGGGGCGAGGCGGAGGCGTAGGCAAGGGCGGCGGCGGACCCATCGGACGCAAGAAGGGATTGGGCGTCACGGGCTCATCAGCAGGAGGGTTCGGAGCCGGCGCGGGCTCGGAGGGACTCGGCACCACGGGGGGGAGTGGCTCAACGTCCGGCACCGGAGGGGGCTCGAAGCGAGGCGCGTGAATCGGCCGGAAAGTCCCGTTCACCAGCGAGAAGGCCTTAAGGTATGCGAGGTATTCCTTCACCTGAGTACGGGGATTGTTAACCTTGGGCGCTGCGAGACGAATCGAGTCGCGGATCACGACGCGGTTATGATCGCGATCGTAAGTGAACTCGAATCGACAGGTCTTGTAGTCGCACTCGAGCGGATTGCCCCTGAAGGACGAATAGCTGAGCATCGGAAAGCTTTCGGCGGATTGCAGCTGCTGAACGCACTCCTCGCGCTTTTTGCTCCACCACACGCGTGGACACATGAACTCGAGGACACGCGTTTTGTAGGCTTCGAAGCTGACATCCACCACTTGAATCGTGGTGAGGTAGGTCATCATGAAATTACCCATGCCGCGCAAGCAGGACTTCTCACCGCGGGAGAGTCGATCTCCCACCATACCGGCCGGGCCCCAATCGTAGTTGCAGAAGAATTTATAGAAGCCGAGTCCGCCACCCTCGATGCGTGCCTCGGGATCGGCACGGTAGTTCCCCCACACGCCTTTGTAAGGATTGTTCTCGGGCATCATTCGAATGCAACCCGCGCTTTGACAGGAAACCGGCTCGGAGAACGAGACACGATTGGCGGCGGCAAACGGCCATTTCGTCCACTTCACGGGGTCCTCAGGGAAGTTGCCCTCGCCCTGTAGGTAAAAATTGCCATCCTTGTGGAGGTTCTGAAAATCGGTGGCCCCGAACGAACCAGCCACTGGAATGCCCCACGCGTTCGACAGTGCTGGCGCAAGCAGAAAGCCTGAGTTACAGCCGTACAGGACCGCAAAGGCACCCTCGACAAAGTTTCCGCGGATGCTGGAGAGTTCCGGGGTTTCTGGCGTGAGTCGATCCTCGCCATTGCCCGTCTGCATCGCAGCGCCGGTGGCCCAACTCGAGTGGGAGTAAATTTCGATACTCGCTATCTTGCGGAACTGCTTCATCCAACGCATCAACTGCACGCCGTTCATGTGCGCTTCGTTGTCGTTGATCACGGTGGCGCCGAGGGCCGTAGCAAGCTCGGCTTCACGCCGGTCAGGCCGCTCACGCGCTTGCCAGATCACGACCTGATCGCCCGGAGTCACTTCGCGGTAGACCCGAGCACGAGCGAGCGCTGCCTCGTAAAACTGATTGCCGAGCTTGTCCGGAGCCCCGGTAAAGATAAGGCGAACGGGGCGATTCTTATCAATGTATCCAGAGCCTAAAGTCGAGACGACGTACGCCGCGTGCGTCGTGGAGGAAAAAACCCCCAAGCCAAAGCACAGCGCGACAGCCAGTCGTTTGCACAGATCCATTGTTAAGGCTCCCCCCGAGGACAGCTAAGTACCTGCAACGATTCTCGCGGACTTTTCAGAGCTTTCCGAGGACAAATTCCTGACTGCCAACCGTCGCGCTGGTATCAAACGAGCCTATGAAAATTTTCGGCGCTGTTTTCCTCGGGCTGTTGGCGGCCTGCAGTTCCCCCGGAAATCAACTGGAAAGCAGGGACTTCAACGACTTGCCGAGTGTCGGGGAAATTTCTACGGGCGAGCAAATCCTCTTGGGTGGTTTCTCGGGCCTCGCCTGTCGAAACTTTGACGCCGCCGAGCAGGAATGGGTTTTTTTTACGCTCACCGACCGGGGCCCTAATGGCGACTCGAATCACCAGGGACGGCGTCCGTTTCTTTGGCCCGCCTTTGTTCCGCGCATCGTCGAGTTTGGATGGAGCCCGAAGAAGAGGACGTTGCGACTCCGTCGCGAACTCCCGATGAGGACTGTGCAGGGCAAAGCTCTCACGGGATTGCCCAATCTACCCACGGATGAAGTTCCCGTGGATGCTGCCGGCAAAGTACTTGCGATCGATCCGTTGGGAGTTGACTCGGAGGGTATTGCGCTCGGAGAACACGGAACCTTTTGGGTGAGCGAAGAATACCGGCCCGCAATCCTGGAGTTCGATGCTGAAGGAAAGCTCCGCTCGCGGTGGGTGCCCGAGGGCCAGCTCGCAAAGCGGTACTCTGAGACACGCGCGCAGTTGCCGTCGTCTTTTTCGAGGCGCCTCCCCAACCGTGGCTTCGAAGGCATCACGATCGCCGGATCCATGCTCTATGCCTTTCTGCAAAGCCCCCTCGACAAGACCCGTCACGCACCCGTTCTTGAATTTGATCTCGACCACAAACGGAGTGTTGGCGTGAGGAGCTATGCGTTTCAGGGACGGAAAGCGGACAAAATCGGCGACGTAGCGGCCCTCCGAGACGGAAGCGTGCTGGTGCTGGAGCAGGACGGTAAATCGGAGCGGGCAATCTTCCGGTGGTGGCCCGACGGTGGCGCCACGCAGCTGGTGGCGGATCTGCAGGTTTTCCCAGAGCTGGCCGCGCTGGAGAAAATCGAAGGACTGGCCGTGATGGATTCCCGAACACTCGCGCTGATCAACGACAACGACTTCGGCATGGCCGGCCCCGCTACGTCGCAGTTCTTCGTGCTGAAATTGGCAAAGGCTCTGCCCGCCAAGACTTGCGGGGACTGAGCGAGAAAGACTGGAGCCCAGACCGGGGATCGAACCCGGGACCTCTTCCTTACCAAGGAAGTGCTCTACCACTGAGCTACCTGGGCTTGCGCCTTACACAACCGAGACTCGTGTCTCGGTAAGTACAATGGAGCGGAAGACGAGACTCGAACCCGCAACCCTCAGCTTGGAAAGCTGATGCTCTACCAATTGAGCTACTTCCGCACTCTCAGTTCCTAGGACCTAGCAAAAAGTTGCGGGGAGTCCAAGGGATCGGCGGTCGAAAATCAGGGTCTTAGACCCTTTTGGAAAACAATTTAAAGGTCGGTGCGGCGGAGACCTAGGGCTCTGAGGGCTTGGTCGAGCGTTAGATCATGTCGCGAGCGGATTTCACGTTCCGCATAGCGCTCGAACTTCTTCAATCGATTCACGAAGGTGGAGAGGACTTCCTTGCGAGCGTGCTCCTTGTCGTCGGCCGGAATCAGGGTCCAAGGTGCGTGCCTGTGGTGAGTTTTCTTGAGGACCGTATCGATGGCCACGACGTACTCGTCCCAATGTTGGCGAGACTTGATATCGGCACTGCCGATCTTCCATTGCTTGGTGGGGTCCCGAAGACGATCTTCGAAGCGGACGAGCTGTTCTTTTTTGCTAACCCCTAAGAAAAACTTGTGCAGCACGATCCCGTCCTCCACGAGGGTGCGCTCGAACTCGTTGATCTCCCGATAGGCTCGCTTAACGTCGGCCTTGGGCAAGCCCATTTCGACCTTCTCCACTAACGCGCGCCCGTACCAGGAACGGTCGAAGACGGCGATGGTTCCGGGCTTCGGCAGATTGACCCAAAAACGATAGAGCCAGTGGCGCCCCTGCTCTTGAGGCGTTGGGGCCCCGATGGTGTGCACCCGTATGCCGCGTGGGTCCAGTTTTTCGGTGAGGCGACGAATGGCACCACCCTTTCCGGCGGCATCGAGTCCCTCGAAGACCACGACGGCTCGTGCCTTGGAAGCAAAGACCCCCTGCTGGGCGCGCAACATGCGGAACTGCAAGCGCTCCAGCTCTTGGCTGAAGTTCTCACCTAGGTACTCGACGCGAGTGGCGTGGGACTTGAGGAGGCGGGAGTAGGAAAGCTTGCCCATGGGAAAGTTATACCAAAGTCTAAGAACTGACGCGGGCTTTTGACCAGATCTACCTTAGAATCGGTGACTTGAAGAAAATCATCGGGCACCTCACCTTTTCGCTTTTGATCCTGGCCGGCTCACGCGCGCAGGCGGCCTACAAAGTGCTGGGCATCCCCGGGGCCTCTGTGGATCCTAAACTCGGAGCACACGTTCTGGTGGCTGGAGCGGGATCGGAGCTCTCCGACGGATTCCTCAAGTCGGCCGCAAGTCGGGCCTACTACCTCAAGGCTCAACATCCGGATCGCGCGGTGGTCGTGATTGTTCCCATCGAGGCACTGACGAACCTCGACAAAGACGTGCAAGCACGACTTGCCGCCAAAGGTGTGAAAGAGGGCGACCGTGAAGCGCGCTGGATTCCGCAAACCGGCTTGGAGATTTTAGAGGAAGCGGTGGAGCCGCTCGACGCTAACGTGATCATCCAGCTTGCTTGGCGTTACCGCCAAATTCAAAGTTTCGAAATATTCTCGCACTCGAGCTGGCCCAGCGGCGCGGCCCTGCAGGGCGGAGCCTTCGCCACGCGTTTTCCCTTTCTGAAGCCTATGACGAACGTCTACGACGGAGGGCCCATCGACCCGTCCGCGATTCATCCGGGCTTGGAATCGTTGCGCCAGAAAATGGCGCCCGACAGCTATGCCGTGATGTGGGGTTGCAACTCGGCCTACACGATTGCTCCGATGCTCTCGGCCGCGTTGCGCGTGCCGGTACTCGGATCCCTGACTTTCACCGATTTCGAGAGACTGCACAAAGACGGCAACTACTACAAAGAAGAAGGCAAAATTCCTTTGGGAATGCACGGACCGAATCCGTGGGCGCGCGCGGACAGCGTGGGTTACCCGAAACCCCTCGATTGCGAAAAGGGGTGCCGCCGGATGAAGCCCAACAACGTGCCGTACAGGGGCGTGTGGGGCAACTACGATCGGGTGAAAGCCGCGATCGAACAGCCGCCCGGCTTACCTCCTGCGGACTATCAACCCGACCCTCTCGCCCCACCGCCCGTGTGGCCCCTACCACCCACGGTCACTCGCCCGGACTTTCAGGGCGGCGGACTTGGGTTTTACAAGGCCTTCTGCAACTTCGACGAAACGATTCCGCCCGCTCGAGGCCCCTTCGGAGCCAGGGCGAAATCCCAAACGGTCTCGCCTCCGGGGCCGCAATGCTTGCGCGGTCTCGGCGCCTTTATGATGAGCTCGATTGCACCCGTGGCCGCGCGCGACACGAGCTTCGCAGCTTACAAGCGCCGTCTCTTCGACTTTCTTTGCCCTCATGACTCGGGTCCCGCCGAGTTTGTCGCTTGCATCAAGGCCCTCGAAAACATGGAGGGCAAGCAGAACAGGAAATACTCCTCGCACCACGGGAACGCCCTCAAGTGCGACTTCCGCTCGTGCCATGCCCGCTTTGATTACTTGCCAGGCGACACTTACACCATCGACCAGAAATCGGTGCGCCTGGAGGCCCCCGCGAATCCCAACGCCACCGCCCAGGGCGACGAATACTTCCTCTACCTGGACGCCTACGCGGCCTATACGCGCCAAAACATCAAGCGGGTGCGCTTAGCGCCCGAACTTGAAGAAGAGTTCCGCGCGTCGATGAATCAAGAGGCAGAAGGCCGCGCCGTGGCCAGCCAACCCAAGCGTGAGTCGCCGTACCCGGGGCCTGTGGACGATCTTCGAGATCCCGCTCCGGGAACGCCTCTGAAGGCGATCAAGCCCTCGAAGAATTCCAAACGTTAGCGGAACTGCGCACACGCGCTGAGACGGGAAAAATCCGCGTCCGAAATGGGCTGTATCGAATAGCCCGCTCCGCGACGGAGCGGGGCCGACGTATGGGACACCCGCACGCGTTCCAGCCACGTTCGATCCAGCGGCCTGTCGATGGCAGCCAAGTCGTTGGAGGCGATGGTGGTCTGATCCTTCTCGCCGATCAGGGCACCGACACCCACGTAGAAACCGGCCAGTAAGAGGGACACGCGAATGCCCGTGGCACGCGTATAGTTGGTCCAAAGACATGTCTGGTTGGGAAGCAAGCGAGCTCGCAAATCCGCAAAGTGCTCGAGGGTCCACATCTCCGAGTTTCCCGAGGGCGAATAGGGATCGTAGAGAATCGCGTGCGGCGGAGAAATCGTGGAATCGAGCATCGAGTCGCGGAAGTCCCCAAGGTGCAGATGCCATACGCAACGTGGACCAAACTGCACCCGACGATTCTTAAGCAGATCACGCAGCTGCGCTTCGTAACCCAGGACGTAGCCGAGCTCTTCGGCGTGCGCGAGCGCAAACTCCGCGGGGGCCAAGGTGCGGTCAAAACTGTGGACCTCGAGCTGCGCAGGCGAATCGCGCAACGCCGCGAGTGCGGTGAGAGCATTGGCGGCAGCGCCGAAACCCACGTCCCAGATCGAAAAATGTTCTGTGACCGCGCTGCGCTCCACCAGCCGCTGCTGCTCGACATGCAGCACCCGCGCTTCGATCGAGGGCCCGACTCCCGGGTGATAGGTTTCCTTGCGGTCAAGCGAACGCAGGCTCTTGACGCCCGACTTCAGCGTGACGATCTCGAAGCCTTTCGAATTCACGAAAAGAAACCAGTACGGGCACGACGACGCTCCGGCCATTCCAGAAGGCCCCACGTGAGCGGCCAAGAAAAGGCAAAGAACAACGGGAGCACGAGCAGCACGCTCATTGCCGTAGGATCCTGCATCGTCAGCCCATCACGAATCGCGGCGACCACGGACAAAAGGGCGTGGGCCGTAAGGGCGGGCGCGAGGGCCCGACACAAGCGAAAGCTCACCGAAGTCGTTTGTGGCAAGCGCGGCATGGAAATCACAAAAGCAAGGCCCACGTAGAAGGGCGAGAAGATCCACAGGAGGGGCCAAGGTTGCCCGCCCTGCGAGAAGGGCTGCAACGCAATCAACACCACGCCGAGCATCGAAGCGAACCCGGCGCCTGCGATGAGACGATTGCGCAGTTGGATCATCGACGATCTTCTTAGACGATCCGACGATCCAGAGCACCCTCACGGCGCCTTGCCTCTCATGATCTCGGATAATTATTTGAATTTACTTGTTATTCATACGCGTGACAGAAGAATTCAGCCGCTAATTCTATTCCCATCGACTTCGGCCGCATGCTAAGCGCTTCGCATGCTGCGCAGCATTGCCCAATCTGGAATCCTTGTTTCGTTGGCCGCGTTGTCCCCCTCGTCCGTAGCGAGAGAGGCGTTCTGCTACATTCCCGGCGCCGGTGGCGGCGGCAAGTTCGCAATGGAAGACGTGCCGCGTATTCTCAATTCCCGCCGCACTCCGTTCGTGGCGTTCGACGTGGGCAAGGTGGGCGACATCCTCAGTCGCGCACGCATCTTCGCGGCCCTCCTCAGCCAGGAACTCAAGGCGGATCCCGATTTTCGCTGCCACGTGCTGGCCTATTCGATGGGCGGTATCACGATTCGTTACGCCGTGAACCACTTGCGCGTGCCCGACGTGGCTGCGCGCCGCAATCGCCCCCTGAAGGAGTTGATTGCTTCGATCACCACCCTTTCCACGCCCCACCGCGGAACACCGCTCGCGCTCTTGGGCCGCGAGTTGAATTTGCCCGTGGGGGAAGGCGAACTCCAACTCGCGGATGACACGATGGAGATGTTCAACTCGCCGAGCTATCCGGCCACCTACTCCCCGATTCCCCAGGACGTTCCGTTCTACAGTTTTCGTACGTGGGTTGCGGACGCTTCGGCCACGCCCGATCCGCTCAAGTTTGCTTCGTTCAACGTGCTCACAGAGTTCTTGCGAGCCGCCGGCATGGACGTGCGTAACGACAGCGTGATTCCCACCGAGTCGCAAGGCGCGGGTCGCGTGCTCGGCGACCTCGAAATCCCGCACGACTACTGGGCTAACGGCGCCGGCTATCTGCCCTCGCCCACACAATTCTATGGATACTACTGGCACTGGCTCCATGGTCGCGTGGCGAACCCGGCCCTCACCACCCGCTTCGACCGTCTGCGCTAGAAGCCGGACCACGCACCCTCGTAGGCCCTTAAGTATTCGCAACAAGCTCCCGAAACGCAACGCATGCAAAAGCGTTTCGAGTACATCCTCCATTTGGCCGAAGGGGAGTCTCAGTCCTTCGTGTTGGAGGTGGATCCCGTATCTCTCGTGATTCGAGACGACGATTCGGTGCCTGGCCCCGACTGGACCCTCCTCGAATACGAAAAATGCACTCACTGTCCGTACAATGCAGGCGACAAGAAGTACTGCCCCGTGGCTAAGAACCTGGCTCACGCCGCGTCGTCGTTTCGCGAAGAGCGAAGCTTCAAGAAGCTGATGGCCTTCGTCAAAAGCGAAGAGCGGGTCTATGGAAAGAACACCGACTTGCAGACAGCCCTCTTCAGCTTGTTCGGCTTGATTATGGCGTCGAGCTCGTGCTCGCACTTGCAGATGTTCAAACCCATGGCGCGTTATCACCTACCCTTCTCGTCGGCCGAGGAAACGGCTGTGCGTGCCATCGGCATGCACCTGATCTCCGAATACCTGAAGTCTCTGGAGATTCCCGGCCACGTCGTCAACCTGGACGGATTGCTGGCCAAATACGAAAAAGTTTCGCTCGTAAATCAAGGCATCATCAAGCGCATCCGCTCGCTCAAGGGGGGTGACGCCACCCAAAACGCCCTCATTGCTCTCGATGGCTTTGCCTCACTCCTGCCGATCGAGATCTCGACGGGACTCAACGAGCTCAAGGCACACTTCAGCTAAGACCAGGCTAGGATTTGAGGAGAATGGTGGAGAGAGAAGGATTCGAACCTTCGAAGGCATAAGCCAGCAGATTTACAGTCTGCCCCGTTTGGCCACTTCGGTATCTCTCCACGCCGTGGCCGCAGCATTGAGCCGCGTATGGCCCAGAAACCTAAGGGAAAAGGACAAAGCTGGCAACAGGGAGAGGCCCAACTCGGTCCTCAAAACGCAAATTTTGGAGCTGGCGATCCGAATTGAACGGACGACCGCCGGTTTACAAAACCGGTGCTCTACCAACTGAGCTACGCCAGCACTCCGATGGAGCGTAATTCATGGACGCGAGCGAGACAATCAGGCCTGGGAGCGGCTGCCCGCATAAAAGGCGACGGTGGCCGCGGCTGAGGCGTTGAGACTCTCCACGCTCGGCGCCATCGGAATGCTCACAATGCGGGTACAGGACTCGCGAAGCCCAGGGCGGATACCGGCGCCCTCGGACCCGATCACCCAAACCACGGGACGCCCCGAAGATTCCCGGAGACCTTCGTCGAGGCTTTGCTTTCCCATGTCGAGGCCGAGGACCTCGGCTTCGCACTCGCGCGCGGCCTCGAGCACGTACTTCAAGTTGAGCGCTTCAATGATCTGCACGCGAAAGACGTTGCCGGCGGATGCGGCCGCCACCACTCCCGTCAGCGGAGATTGCTCGCGCGTGGTCACAAAGACGCCGGCCAGACCGAAGGCCGCCGCTGAACGCAGAATCGCGCCGTAATTGCGCGGATCCTGCAAACGATCGAGCACCGCCCACTGCGAAGCTTTCTTGCCCTGAAGACGCTTGCGGAAATTGTCTTCGAACTTCGGCCACGTGGTGACCGGAAAATGCTTGAGCTTGGCCATGAGGCCCTGGGTACGACCATCGGCATTGACCTTGGGGAGGCTGCCGAGTTCGCGGGCGGTAACCCCGCTCTCGGTGATGAGTTCCATGAGTTTACGGGGCAAGTTCTGGAGCCCGCCCTTGTCGGCGATCACCTCGAGGACGAGCTCGGGCGTGGTCTCCAAGACGGCCTCGATGGAATGATGGCCCCAAATCCAAGTTTCTTCACGGCGGTCGCTCATCAGGCCTCCAAGATTTTCAGAACTTTTTCGGCCTGGGCGCGCGGATCGGCGGCGGAGAGAATCGAACGGCCCATCACGAGCACATCCGAGCCTTCTTCCAGCGCTTCTTCCACGGTGTACACGCGCGACTGATCGGCGTGGCCCTTTTCACCGGCCAGTACAAGGCCCGGAGTGATGAACTCGAGATCGTCGTCAGACTCATGGAAGGCTTCGCGCAACGCCGCGAGCTCGCCCACCGAGCAAACAAAGGTGCGCAGGCCACTTGCCACGCCCAGGCGCACGAGATTCACGACCTGCTCACTGATGGGTGCGACCACACCGGTGGCCTGCAGATCGCCCTGGGAGAGGGACGTCAGCACGGACACCCCGGCGAGGCGCAAGCGATCGGGGCGCACCGCCGCGCTCGCTAGGCTGAGCATCTTGGAGCCACCCGAGAGATGCACGGTTAGGTAACGCGCGCCCATCGACTCCCACACCCGCGCGGCGTCGGCCACCTGCGTGGGAATGTCGTGGAGTTTGGCGTCCAGAAAAAGGTCAAAGTGAGAGGTGATGCGGTCGTAGTCCTCAGGCAAAAGCCGCGGCATGAGACGCAGGCCGACCTTGATGATGATCGGCAAGCCATTCAGGCGTTCAAGCAGTTGAAGGAACTCATCCCGGCGCTGGAAGTCGCAGGCCAACGCCAGGCGAGCACGGCTCACGCCTCACCCGTGCGGTTGCCACTGGAGAGACCGTACTGCTTCATCTTGCGGTGCAAATGCGCACGCTCGATTCCGAGGGACTCGGCGGCTCGAGTGACATTGCCTTGGAAGCGATCCAGTCGCTGCTCGAGGATCATCTTCTCGAACTGGGCACGGATCTCACGGAGCGGGCCCGCAGGATCGCGCACGGGATCCAGTCCGCCCGCAACAGACGAGAGGCGCATGAGTTGGAGTTCTTCGGGCAAGTCCGACACACTCAAGCGCTCTCGACCCGCGCCCATAATGATCATCCGCTCGAGGAGGTTACGCAGCTCGCGCACGTTGCCGGGCCAATCGTAGGTGGAAAGCCACTGCTCGAGATCTTCGCCGATCGCGGGGGGCGAGCGACCATACTCCTTGGAGAGGCTGGCGAGGAAATGCTTAGCGAGCATGGCCACGTCAGGACCTCGCTCCCGGAGGGGCGGCAGCGAGATGCTCAGCACTTTGAGACGGAAGTAGAGGTCTTCGCGCAGCCGGCCTTCCTTGACGGCGTCGGCCAAGTCGCGATTGCTCGCGGCTAGTACGCGCGCGCCCAATCGGATCGTTTGCGACCCCCCTACCCGGCGGAAGCTGCGATCTTCCAACACGCGGAGGAGTTTGGCTTGGGCGGTGAGCCCCAGCTCGAGAATTTCGTCCAAAAAGACCGTGCCCTCACCTGCCTGTTCCAAGCGGCCGATGTGCCGGCCACCGCCGTCCTCTGAGCCGAAGAGTTCGGTGTCGAGCGTGGCGTCGGAGAGATTGGCGCAGGTGAGTGTAACAAAGGGAAAACGTGCGCGCGGCGAAGACTGGTGCAAGAGCCGGGCGACAAGCTCCTTGCCGGAGCCGTTCTCGCCCAAGATCAATACGTGGGCGGAAGATGCCGCGGCTTTCTCGATGTCGGACTGTAGTGCCTTGAGAACCGGAGATTCTCCGATGAGTTCCGTGCGACCCAGGAGTTTCTCGGAGAGTCGACGGTTCTCATCGCGCAGGTCGAGAGCTTCGGTGACGTTCTTCAGGATCACGAGGAGCTTCTCAAGCTCGAGCGGCTTCTCGAGAAAGTCGTACGCGCCCATACGAATAGCCTTGAGCGCGAGCTCGATGTTGCCGTGACCCGACATCATCACAACAACCGCATCCGGATACGACTCGCGTGTGACTTGCAAAAGTTCGATGCCGTCTCCGTCAGGAAACCACACGTCGAAGAGAGCGATGTCGACCGGCTTGGTTCCTAGCAAGGCCTGGGCTTCGGCCGGGCTACCGGCCGTGAGAACATCGAAGCCTTCGTCTTTGAGCGCAAAGGCGAGAGAGCTTTGGATGTCGGCTTCGTCGTCGACAATAATGATTGTTCTCGCCACCGAGGGGATTTCACACGGGGAGCGAGGGGAGTTCAAGGACAAAGCGGGCTCCCGCGGCTTCCTCGCAACGGATCCGGCCGCGGTGCTCCGAAGCGATTCGGCGCACAATGGCAAGTCCCAGGCCGGAGCCCGAGGCCTTGGAGGTCACGTAGGGGTCGAATATCTTCTCGCGAAGCGCGGGCGGAACGCCGGGGCCGTTGTCTTCGAAGGACACCTGGAGGAAACCCTCTTCCAGCGAACGGCTGAAGGTGACCGTGAAGAGGGGATCGACCGTTTTCGACTCGTCCATGCTGTGCAGCGAGTTATCGACCAAGTTCACAATCAGTCGCCGGAAATACTCCGGGTCGCCTTTGACCTGCACCGGCAAGCCGTCACCCGTCACCCGAACCTCGAAGCGGCAACGATAATGTCCGCGATAGTCGTCGAGGATGTCCTCCACGAGCAGCTTGAAGTCGAGGGTGCGAAACTGGGGTTCGGGAAGCTTGGCGAACTGCGAGAACTCGCGTACCAGATCGCGTATCACGCGAATCTGTTTTTGGATTTGTCCCACACATTCCTTGAACACCGGCTCGGAATCGATATCGCCGACGAGGCGAGGAGCCAGGCGGCGGTTGAGGATGTCCACGTTGAGCTGTAGCGGCGTGAGCGGATTCTTAATTTCGTGGGCTACCCGCCGGGCCACTTCCTGCCAGGCCGCCAATCGCTCCAGGCGCGCGGCATCGCCGACATCTTCCAAAATCACCAGCCAGCCGAGCGCGTGGCTTCGCTCATCGCGCAAGTGAATTCCCGTGCCGCGCACGGAGCTGAAGGCGCTCCCTCGGCCTTCGCCCACGACGACTTCAAAAAGACGATCGACGGACTGGCCCTTGGCCGCTTCGGCCTCTGAGAGCCAGGCCCGGGCTTCGTCGTCGCTGCCGAGGCCCGGGAATACCTCGCGCCACGGGCGGTTAATCACGTTGGGCAAGGTCTCGCGATGATTGCGGAACTCGCCGCGGGCGAACTGCAGGGCCTCGACGTTGGCTCGTTGAATACGCCCCGATGGCTCCACCACCACGACGCCACGGCGAATGGACGAAAGCAAGATCTCCAGGTATCGCTCACGATCTTCAAGTTCGTGCACCAACGACGTGAGCTGTGCGTTGGCTTCCTCCAATTGTCGCCCCCGCCGGCCCACTTCCTCGGCCATTAGATTAAAGGCACCCTTGAGCACGTCCAGATCGGGGCTGGCACCCGCGCGCGCGTCGCCTGCCATCGGGATACGGTAGTTCCACTGGCCTTCGCGAAACGCCTCAGTGCCGCGCAAGAGGTCGGCCACGGGATCAGTGACGCCTTTGGCAAGGTAGAGTCCGAACCACGACACCACGAAAAGGACGAGAATAAAGAGTGTGAGCAAGATCAGCGTGTAGTTCGTCTTGAGCGGTTCCTTGAAGAACTGAAGTTTGGTGTAGTCGGCGAGAGCGGTGCGCAGTTCGGCGATGCGTGTTTTCAAACCTAAGGGCACCGTCTGGCTCACCACGAGAATAACGCCAATCTCCGACGGTCCGTCGAGCAGCCCCTGCCGTCGCGATTCCGGGCGCATGCGTACTGAGGTGAACTGCTGCACGAGATCGCCATCGCCGAACTGCCGAATGAGCTGGAAGGTTTCGCCGCTGGCAGCACGTTGCAAAGACTCCGCTGCCGCACGGGGTACGTTCCACTCCGGCACGCCCTCCGCCAAAATGCGCAAAGGCGCGCTGACGAGGTCTGGATAGATCTCGATGCCTTCGACAGGATAACTCGCCGAGAGAGCGCGCAGCTCGTCGCCATAAGGGATGCGGCCCTTGATCTTGAGGGACTGACTGATCTGATGGGAAAAAAAGCCCAAATTCTTCTCGATGCCGTCATAGTGCACCTGGATGATGCCCTGCGCGCTTCGCAGAGCGGTTTCCACCTGAGTGCCGAACCAACGGTCAAAGCCCTGACGAATAACGTAGGTGGATCCGGCGAAGAGCAGGAGCGACGGGAAGAGCGAAAACCCCAACAATGAGGTGACCATCTTCCAGCGGAAGCTCGACCCCAGTCGCCCGCTCTTGCGCGCGAGGTACGCGCGGCTCAAGTTTCGCGAAACAAGGAAGACAAGGAACATGATCAGGATGACGTTCAGATTGAGCAGACCAAAGAAGAGCAAGCTCTGAAGGAGCCCGTAGCCCTTTTTCTGCACCGCAAGGAGCGCCGTCGTGAGCAAGAAAACAAAGAACAGTGCCACGGCCACTCGCCGCTCGCGGCGACGTTTGCGTTGCTCGGGGCTGGTGGAAAGGTCTTGTTCCGACATCCGGAAACGAGACTAAGTCGGGCGTGCGCTTCTCACAAGGTGACGCGTTCGATCGCCCCACCCACCAGACGACCGCGAACGAGGGCACCCGTGCGGACGGCCTCTTCCAACGTACGTAAATGCATGGAATGGCCCGCCTGCTGAACGTGGATCTCGCCCAAGACGGGAGCGCCAAGGAGAGCGAAGTCTCCGACGGCGTCGAGTAGCTTGTGTGCGGCAAGCTCGTTCGGCAAACGAAAACCCTCGGCGTTCACGATGCGGTCGCCATCCAGCAAGAGGGCGTTGTCGAGGGTGCCCCCTAAGGCGAGACGACGCTCACCTAGGCTCTTGAGCTCGTGCTGGAAACCGAAAGTGCGGGCGCCGGCGATTTCGCGCCGGAATCGACCGAAGCTTTCGACGACGCGAGTCCAATCAAACGAAAAGGCGGATTGCTGACGCCAAGGGCCTCCGAAGTCCACGGAGCAGCGGAAGCTTGTCCGTGTGGTGCGAGCATCGGCATGCGGCGCAATGAGAACGCTCCGCGGCCCATCGACGAGTTGAAAGGATCGCGTAGGAATCCACACCGGGCGATCGGAGTTCTCGCGCGCGCAACTCTCGAGCCACGTGCACCATTCGGCTGCGGAGCCATCGAGTGCAGGAATCTCAAAGACGTCCTCCGTTCGCGGATCGCCTGCCTCCGAGAGCCCATCAATCTGAAACACGAGCGGCGGCAAGCCCACCGCGTAGGCTGCGGCCAAAAGATGCTCGACCGTTTTTAGCTCGAAGCGACGGCGAGAGGCTCCGCGCAACACGAGAGAGGTGCTGCGCGAAGTGGCCGAGAGACGAGTCCAGAGCGCCGGCGCAGAATGATCCACCTCGCCGACAACGTGCGAAAAGAAGATGGATTCGGAATTCTCAGCCCACCCGCGCAGCCGAAGTTGGGTGCGGCGACCCGTGTGCAAGCCGATGCCCGAACACGGAGTGAGAGTCGCTCCCGGGACCTTGCAAAGCGACGGCAGAGCCGGCGTCGCTTCGTGCAAAGTCAGTGTGGGTTTGCGCGCGGTTTCCATCGAACTGTTCCCATTGTGACAAACAAGGGAAAGCTTGGAAAGTCTAAAAAATCCGGCACCTTAGGTGAAACCTTTTACCGACACCTGTGTCCATTTGGTGACAGGTGTCTAGAAGAGCACAGGATCCAAGTCCGCAGAAGCGTTCCCGATTTTTTCCAATCCCAAGTGCTTGTAGACCCTGTCCGTGGCGATCCGCCCCTTAGGGGTGCGCAGGATAAATCCCTCTTTGAGAAGGTATGGCTCCACTGTCTCCTCGAGCGTGATGCGATCCTCGGACAAGGACGCCGCGATCGCCTCAATGCCGGCTGGACCCCCTCGAAAGTTGTCCACCAGGACCCCGAGGTACTTACGATCCAAGGGCTGAAGCCCCCGCGCATCGACGTCCAAGAAGTCGAGGGCCGAGTGCACGGCCGCAGCGCCCGAAACTTTCTCCCCTCGACTGCGACCCACCGCCAACACATCTCGAACCCGCGCGAGCAAGCGGTTCGCAATGCGGGGAGTGCCTCGTGAGCGACTCGCGACGGCACCGATCTCCTCGGCGGACAAAGAGACGTCGAGGATCTTGGCCGAACGGCGCAAAATCTCCTCCATCTCCGACTGCTCGTAAAACTCGAGGTTCAGATGAATGCCGAAGCGGTCCCGGAACGGGGCGGCCAAGCGACCGCTCTGAGTGGTGGCGCCGATCAGGGTGAAGCGCGGCAAAGGCACGGTGACCGACTGCGCACCGGCGTCTTTGCCCACGACGATCTGAATCTCGTAATCTTCCATTGCCGGATAAAGGGTTTCTTCGATGGCACGACCCAAACGATGGATTTCGTCGATGAAAAGCACGTCGCCCGCTTGCAGATTGGTCAAGATGGCCAGGAGGTCCACCGACTTTTCAAGGGAAGGACCCGGCACGAGATGCAAGCGTCCGCCCATTTCATTGGCCACGATGTGCGCGAGTGTCGTTTTTCCGAGGCCCGGAGGACCAGAAAGCAGAACGTGATCGAGGCTCTCACTCCTGAGGCGCGCGGCTTCGAGAAAAACTTTTAACTTTCCGGTGACGCCTTTTTGGCCCACGTAATCGGCGAGCTTTTTGGGCCTCAACTCGTTCTCAGGGGAGGAGACGATGTCGCCCTCGCGATTGAGAGCCGCCAGCGGCAGCTTCTCCGAGTCGAGGGTGTCGTCATCGAGGTCCAGTTTCTTCTTGGCCATGGCTGCGTTTCCCCTAGTTGTTCACCGTCGACGAGCGCACCGAGGTGCGCCCCCAACGTTGGAGCATGAGTTTGACTTGTTCGCCAGCGGGCAAGGATTTGAAATCGCCACGTTCGTCTTCGATCTCGCGGCACAGGCGCAGCGTGTCCGCGGGTTTCAGTCCGAGACGCTCCATGGTTTCCACCAGCGTGGGATATTCGGTGGTCAGGTGGGGATCGGAGCTTCGCGCGATGCGAGGAGCCTTGTTGCTGGCGAGTTGGGCGCTGGGACCCAGCACGCGGTTAAAACGCTCGGCCCCGACCTTAAGCCCGACCTTAAGTTTCTCGAGAGTTTTCGGACCGACGCCCTGAATTTTGAGAGTGCCCGGATAGGCCCCGTTCACGAGCAGGAAAAGATCCTGCAGTCCGAGCGACGAGAGAATCTGCGCGGCCGTTTTAGGCCCCACAGAATCGAGATCGCAAAGTTCCATAAACACCGCGCGCTCAGCAGGCGATTCAAAGGCGTAAAGAATCTCGGCGTCGTCACGGATAATCTGCGCCAAGTAAATCCATTGGACATCGCCCGCCATGAGACGCTCCCGAAAAGAAGACGAATGCACCTCCAGGAGCAGACCCTCTTCGCCTGCCGCAGGACGCACGGCGACTTGGGTCTCGGGCAAGGCTTGGGGAAGATTCCACTCCGCAGGGGCGGAAGCACGCAGGGCAAAACGGGGTCCAAAAGTCGAAGCCATACTGTTCTCCCTCAACCCTTCCCGGTTTTGGCCCCCGCTTTGGACCGGGTATTGGCGCGTCCGTCTAACCAGGCGGTCCAAGCGATCGCGATCGCGTCGTAAGCATCATGGGGGAGCTCCCCCGAAGTCAAACGGGAAAGCTCCGGGAAACGGTAACCCAAAACCCTCTCCACAGAGGCTTTCTTGGAGCCGCCGGAACCGGTAGCCGAGCGCTTAACACGCGTGGGACTGATCTCGATCAAACGGGACTCGGCCCGGTCGAGTGCCCGATGAGCCGCCAAACGCACCGTGCCGCGAGCTTCCGCCAGCACCAAGGCCGAGCCGATGTTCTTGAAGGCGACCGCTTTCTCGAGGCCAATGAGACGAGGATTCCATTTCTCGAAAAGCTCCGTAACGCGGTCAAAGAGTTCTTCGAGACGCACTCCGAGTACCGGTCGGGCAGACCCCCGGACCAAACGCCACGCACCCGCGTCCACAATCGAGTAACGGCCGGGCTCCATCTTCAACACCGCGTAGCCGGTTTTCTGGGTACCGGGATCGATCCCCACGACGATCATCGCGAGCCGACCGCCCGCTGAATCGCGATCCCCACCAGAAACTGCAATCCGCCAACGGCCATCAGCGTGAGCTCGGTTTTAGGATCGGAAGTTTGGGCCCCGCGCCACAACGCGTAGGGCAAAAGAACAAGGGCCACGAGCTGAAGCCCGCGGCCCAAATACCATAGCAAAGTCTTAAGGTCCGGCACTCGGTCGAGACTACCTCAACGCGCGCCGTTCGTCTTTTCGTAGTCGCGGAAGCGGAGAACCAGCTCCTCGCGGGAGGTGTTCTCTACGGTGATCGTGGCCTTGGCCGGCCACTTCGTGCCGCTCGATCCGCGTACGTTGAACTCGACCTTGTCGACGATCGGAGCCGCCACGCTGGGATCGTAGTTTTCGCCTCGTTTGCGCGAAACCGACAGCGAGCGCGCCATTGCGGACATGATCACCTTCATCGCGTCGTCATGCGGACGGATCGAAATAAGGCCCGGCTTAAGCGGCTTGTCGAAGAAGATCGTGTAGGTGTTTGATCCACGGGCCGCCGGAAAAGCACGCGGCGTCACAGTGAGCGGTCCTGCCACGGAGACCGGCAACACGGCTTCCCAGTTTTTTCCCGTGTCGATGGCGGTGTCGAGGTACGAAGCCGTGATGATATTGAATCCGCGCGAGTCGCCCACGAGCTCGCCACTGGAGGTGAGCCCCTTGTAGGGACCCCAGCTGTTTTTGACGAGCACCCCGTCGAGCGGACGACCCGTATCATTCAAGGTTCCGTTGACGATGAGCACCGCGTGGCCGCCCATCGGCTGTGTGCATCGACCTCCGGAGCACTGTTCGGGATCGAAGCGACCCGTGGTTTCCGAGGCGGTCTGCATGTCCTCGTAGATAAGGTATCCGAGCGGAACCGCGATGTTCTTTTCGAGCGCTCTGCGCACGGCCATCAGCCCCGCCTCGCGCGTCTTCTTGTCGACTTCGACCGTGCGGAAGTCGCTCGGGGCGAACTCGACATAGTCGCGCAAGAACGTGCGCGCCGTGTACTTTTTGCCCTCGTATTCGAAAACGTCATCGGGACGCGGAGGGCGCGAACCGAAGATCGCGGCGACTTCTTCATAGAGCTGCGCCCGGCCCGGAGTGGTGGAATAGAAGTCTAGGTCTTCCTTATAGATCAGGTGTTCAGTGGCAAACTTGATGAGGTTGTTCTCGACCATCTTGCCTTCGGAGTCGATTTTGTAGCTGAAAACACCTTCGGGCACGACACCCACTTGGGCCACGCGCTGGAGCATCTGCGCTGTGGTCGACCCTTCGTTCGGATGCAGGAAGCCCATCACGAGTATTTCCAAGCCGAGACGTTTGAACGAAGTCAGCGCCTTGTGGCTGTCCTTGCGAAAGACGGCCAGATTGCGAAGCGTCGGGATGTTCTCGAGGATCTGGTTGTAGAGATGGTGAAAGCCCACGTATTCCTCGGAGAGGTCGAGCGTGATGCCCTTCTTCTTGAGCAGCTCCGACTCCATCAGGCCATGCACGGTGTAGGACCAGCAAAATCCTACGAAAGCCTGATCCTTAACTGGAGACGAAGGCACCGAGTCCTTTAAGAGCAGAGATTCGGCCTGAGCGAAGGCCGGAGCCATCGCGGTGGCCAAAAGGAGAAAGGACTTCAAAGGTACGCGCGCAGAAATTTTCGTCATGGGGCCTTCGCTGCAATCGGCGTGCACACGCGAGCCCCTCGAATACCGGCAGATGAGCGCGACGAAGCGTCTATAGATTAGACACCTGCCTGTTAGCGGTATGACAGGGCGCTCTCGGAATTCTGCGAGTTCCACGACTTAGACGGCCAACTCCGGTGGCCCTGATCTCGCATTCACACTCAATTATGGGGAGATCACTCACGTCTCGACTTCTGTGTCTTCTACTCGTGGCCCTGTGCCTGCATCTTGGGCTCATCGCTTTGCTCAGCGGTCTGCGCACCGAGGGACCGAGCCGCAAACTCCGTATCGGTAGCCACCGCGATGGCCTCGTGGTGTTCGGCGACAACCGCTTCGGCTTGACGAGCATTCGCCACTTCGCCACATGGACCGAACTCGAAGCTCACTTCGCGCAGGAACAACTGCCCCTGCCAGAAGTGCACTACGCCTACCGGAATCTAGCCTCCGACGTGCGCCTGGAGAGCGGACACGACGCCGACGGTCTCTACTACCGCGTGCTGTGGAGAACGGAGCAAGGCGAAAAGGTCCTGCACACGCCCGACCTCGCGTCGGCACAGCAGCTCTCAAAACATATCCGCTACCAGGCGCTGGAACCTAGCACCTTCGGTTATGCCATCGCGATCAACTGACCGATTACTGCTGAGGGCGAACGGCCGCGACGCGACCCTCTAAGATCGCGCCCGGTTCCACGACGAGGCGCCTCGCCTGCACCCGCCCCTGCACCCGTGCGCCCGGTAAAATGCGAATGCTTTCGGCCTTGAGATCGGCGTCTTCGATGTGCCCTTCGACGAGAATCTCGGCCGCTTCGATCGAACCGCGCACCCGAGCGCCCGCAAGCACCACGAAACAAGCACCGGGCTCGGTCGAGCGTATGTTGCCGGTCCATTCTCCGCCGAAGCGAAAGTGCCCCGCAAACTCGAGCTCGCCCCGGCCTTTCAGCCGGCGCGTAACCCAGTGGTGATCCTCGAGCAACTCGAGGTTCTTGAAAAAGGGAGTCGGAGACTCAAGCTCGTTCATGGCGACCTCTTGACGGCAAGTTCGGACCGACGTTTCACCAGAAGCGAACCTTTTTCGTCGTAGACGAGCAAGGTGGCGAACACCGGTTCAGCGCGCGCGGCCTCGACAAAGCCCCCCACTTGAAAGCGCGCCGTAATGTCTTTACGCGTACGGAGATCTTCCACGACTTGCGCACGATGATAGACAAGCACTTCACCCGCCTGGCTGGACAAAGCCGGCGGCAGCACCAGGACACCGGGAGACCCGTGCAACAGCACCGCCCAGTAGTATCGCGCCGGACCCGAAATGGGAGCCGGGCGGATCAACTCGAACTTCACCGCGAGTTCGTTGCGACCCGCCTCATACACAGCCGAAAAATCCTTTGCGGTGATGGCCGGCGAGGTGGCCTCGACAGCGTCCAAGCCCGGAAGCCACGCGACTCCTTCGGGGGCACTCACGCTGCGCGCGGGACTTGCCCCACTCGCGCTGCCTCCCGCGCCGCGACGCAAGGCTTCGATCTGGGAGCGGGCCTCCAGGCGTTCGAAGGAGAGCTGGCGGTCGAGGCGATGCATTTGCCAGCGAGACAGGAGCCATCCCGCCGTACCGACGACCGCGATCACAAAGACGAGAGAGAAGTAATTGGCTACTCGGCGCAGCGATTCCAAGGGCGTCCGAAAGCCGAACCACGACCCATTGCGGCGAATCACCAGGATTTGCCAGGATTTGTTGTCCTCGGGATGAGCGGCCATCCGGAGATCATAAGAGAAAATTCCCTCGAATGCCTATGACTTAGGCAAAATATGCCCGGGGATGCCCCGACGTTCCCGCACTTAACCGTAACTTCACCCTCCCAGCCCAGGGGAATCGCTACGATAGAGGAATATGGACTTTGGCCGTCGGGGAGGTATCTGTGTCGGATGAAGCAAAGGAAGGAGCCGCGGATGAAGCGGCTCCAAAGAAAAAGTTATCTCCTGTCCTCTTGCTCCTGGGCGTACAGCTCATTGCGCTGCTGGGAGCCGGCGGCGTCATCATCAAAGCCACGCTGTTTACTAAGCGACCAGACTTCTCTACCAAGGCCTTGACCGAGCGCGCCATCGCCTCGGTCCGAGACGTGGCAGAAGAAATCCAGATGGTCGACCTCTCCGAGTTCACCGTGAACATGATCGATCGTCACACCCTCAAGGTCTCGATCCAACTGGAAGTGAGCAATCCCGACACGGCGAAGATCGTGCAGCGCCGCATGCCCGCCATGCGTGCCAATATTCTCCAAATACTCGCGCGTCATCCGGGTCAATCCGCGGATCGGATTCAAGGCAAGCTGCTATTGAAGGATGCGATCCGCGGAGCGCTCAACGATCAGCTCGAAAAAGACGGTCTCTCGAAAAGCGGCGTCGTTCGTGACGTCTACTTCGTCGAATTCGTCATGATCTGATGCTAGGTTGGCGCCCATGCGCCAACCTGTCCGTCGCTCAAAAATCGTCTGCACTCTTGGGCCCTCGGTGGCGAGCGCCGAAGCCATCCTGAAACTGATCGAGAAGGGCATGGACGTAGCCCGGATTAACTTCTCGCATGGCACGCATGAAACTCACGCCCAAGTCATCGGCTGGGTTCGCGAAGCCTCGCAGAAACTCAATATTCCCGTGGCCATCCTGGGCGACTTGCAGGGTCCGAAGATCCGCACCGGCAAGTACCTGCCCGAAGTCTCCGTGATGGAGAACGGCAAGCCGGTTTTCCCCATCGAAGAAGGCCAGAAGATCTGGTTCACCGGCGTGGAGATCGGCGATATACGCCCCGCCAAAGGCACCGAGGACTCGCCGATCACGATCTCCTACCCGCGCTTGGCGCAGGACCTGCGCGTGGGAGACGCTCTCCTTGTAGACGACGGACTGATCCGGATGACGGTGCTGAAGGCCGACCCCACTCGCAACCTCCTCCAGGCACAGGTGCTCAACGGCCGCGTGCTGGGGGAAAACAAGGGAGTGAACTTCCCGGGCGCACGCCTCTCTACCCTGGGCATTACCGAGAAGGATTGGGCCGACATCCTCTTCGCACTCAAGCAGGACGTGGATTTCCTGGCTCTCAGCTTTGTCCGCTCCGCCCGAGAGATCCGCAGCCTGCGCGGCTTCTTGGAACAGAAGAAAGCCAACGTGCACATCATCGCCAAGATCGAGATGTCCGAAGCGATCGAGAACTTCGACGACATCCTTTTGTACGTGGACGGCATCATGGTGGCCCGCGGCGACCTGGGCGTAGAAATCGGAAACGAGAACGTACCGATGGTCCAAAAAGACCTCATCGCGCGTTGTCGCCGCGCGGGAAAACCGGTGATTACCGCCACTCAAATGCTCATGAGCATGGTCGACAATCCTTCCCCCTCGCGCGCCGAGGCGAGCGACGTGGCCAACGCCGTTCTCGACGGCTCGGACGCCCTCATGCTCTCCAACGAGACCGCCTCCGGAAAATATCCGTTTGAGGCCGTCGAAACGATGAGCGTCATTATCCAGGGTGCCGAAAAATTCTCCCCCAACGTACGCACGGCTTGGAGCCGCACCGGCGAAACCGAAGTCCCGGGCGTGTCCGAGGCGATCGAAGCCGCCGCGACCTTGCTGGCCACCTCGATCCGCGCGCGCTGCCTCGCCTGTCTCACCCGCAGCGGACAGGCGGCACGGCAACTCGCAAAGTACCGTCCGCGTTTGCCGATCTACGCCTTCGCCGAAAATCCGAAGACCCGTGCGCAGCTTTGCCTTTGCTGGGGAGTTTCGGTGGTGCCGTGGCGCGAGGTCAACCTCCAAGACTACACGATCTTCGACGATCTCCTTAAGGAACTGGGCCGAATGGGACTCGTACAAAACGATGATTGCGCCGTGATGACGGCCGGGATACCGACGACCTTTCAGGTGGGAACCACCAACACCGTGGTCGTAAAACGCTATCCGCCCGTCCCCGCTGCCACCTGACAGCCCCTCTGAACCTGCTAAGATAGTGAGCGATGCATCCACACAGTTGGGGGCCGAAGGTTTATCTCTTCACCGGCCTCGCCTTGCTCGCCGTCAACCTTTTCGGTCCTAACGGGGGTCTGCGCTGGTTGCTGCTTGAGCAGGAGATCGCCCGCACCCGTCATGCCCAAGCCAAAGTACAAGCGGAGCTCGCCCGCACTCAGCGGGAACTCGAGCTCTTCGACCGATCAGACACCGTTCGAGAACGCAAGATCCGCGACGTGCTCGGCTATTTGAAAGCGGACGAAGTGAGCGTGGAACTCGTGGACGGTTCCCCGAACGGCCCGGCCACATCCGTGCTCAATCCTCCCAAAGGACGATGAATATGTGGCGCGCATTTTTGCTGGTGGCCCTGGCCACCGCTTGCACGCGCCGACCCGCACCCGTCGCTCCCGTACCTGCGCCCGCGGCGCCACCCTCCGCCTCCTGGCTCGAGATTCCGAAGGGACAAGGCGCTGGCGATCCGCTCTCCGTTTGGGTCCGAGAACTCACGAGCACCCGTCTGAGTCGGGTACCCAAGCTTACCTGGACCTGCACCCGATCACCCTTAGGATTACTCCTGCAAACCCCCGTTCTTGGTTTTCGTTGCGAAGACATTCGTAAGAGCCATCCCGAGCTTTCCCTCAATTGCGTGGCCGAGTCCCTCCTGCGCATCGACCGCACGGAGTGTTCGAGCGAAACGATCCCGCCCCTGGCACTCCAGCAAATCTGGCTACCCGTTGGCAGCGGTCTCTACCATGGCCTGGATCGCGACGGCCTTCTGATACCGATGGCCGAAAAGGATCCCAGCGGTCGCCTCCCTTCGTTCAAGGTGGTCGATAAAATTCAAGGAACGCTCGACCTGCCGGCCCCTCGCACATGGCTCAAACAAGGTGCTGCCACGGGCCCCGTCGCCTTGGCCCTCACGGTGGCGGCCGATGACAAGGACTCGCTCTCCGCGCTGTGGAACCTCCTGCGAGCGTCCAAGGAAGCCCTCGACTTGCCCCTTTTCCTGGATCCGCTCGGCCAACCTCCTCCCGACGTCCCGGCGGGTTCTTCCGTACCCTTGTTCCGGGTGCAATCGTCGGTGACCGGCTCCCCATACACGGAGGCTTGCGCCTATATCGGGCGCTGGCTTCAAGCCCGGGCGCTGACCAAGGGCCTGGACCCCTCGACCGCTCGCGTCCGCGACCTCCGTTGCGACTTTGCCTGGGGTGCCGACCTCGTACCGGGCCGCTCGCTTGTGCTCAATCGCCTGCCTCTCCCACTTTTCTCGCCGGCAAAAGGAATTTTTGTCCTGAAATCGGAAGAGGAAAGCTTGAGCCCAGCCGTATTACGGGCTTTTCTGAACGGCCCATGAATCGAGCCCTTTCGAACCTGATCTCGGCCCTAAGCACGCTCTTTGCCGTCGCGTTCCTGACTTTTCTGCTGATGAAAATCGTGCCGGGCGGCCCCTTCGACGGCGACAAGGCCCTGCCTCCCGAGGTGCTCGCCTCGCTCAACGCCAAGTTCAAACTCGACCTGCCTTGGTACACGCAGTTCCTGACCTACATGCGCGACCTCGTGCTGCACCTCGATTTTGGGCCCTCCATCAAATACATCGGGCGCAGCGTGGGCGAAATCATCGCCGACAGTCTCCCGGTCTCGCTGGAGTTGGGGTTTTACGCCTTGATCGTGGCTGTGGTGTCAGGCGTCACACTGGGCGTTATGGCCGCTGTTTACCGGGGCAAGTGGCTCGATTTTTCGGCGATGTTTCTGGCCATCTCAGGTATTTCGCTGCCTAGTTTTTTAGTGGCCGCACTCGCCATCCTGGCCTTTGCTCAGTACCTCGGGATCTTGCCCGCGGCCCTTTGGGACGGACCCGAACACCGGGTCCTTCCCACGCTGGTGCTAGGGCTTCGCCCCGCAGCGATCCTCGCACGTCTCACGCGCTCCTCGGTTCTGGAGATCCTCCACCTCGACTTCGTGCGCACGGCACGATCCAAGGGACTACCCCCGCGAACAGTGCTCTTCGTCCACGTGCTCCGCAACGCCTTTATCCCCGTGCTCACGGTACTCGGCCCGATGGCGGCAACGGTTCTGACCGGATCCTTCGTCATTGAATACGTGTTTTCGATCCCCGGACTCGCCAATCACTTCATCCAAGGCGTGAGCAACCGCGACTATCCCCTCATCATGGGAGTCACGATCCTCTACGCCACGATTCTCGTCGTCTGCAACCTTACCGTGGACCTGCTCTACGGTGTGGTCGATCCGCGGATGCGCAAGGGTTAGGGAGCCAAGCTATGAAATGGCCGGTCAAAGCCTCCATCGGTTTCATCGCATTCCTCGTGCTCGTGGCGCTGTTTGCGCCCGTCATCGCTCCTTACGACTACGATCTCCAGAATGTCTCCAACGCTTACTCGTCGCCCGCAGCGAACCACTGGTTCGGAACCGACGCCCTGGGCCGCGACCTGCTTACGCGGCTTGTCTACGGTTGCCGCATCAGTATGGCGATTGCCTTCGTCACGGCGATCAGCTCGGTGGCTATCGGCATGGTCTATGGGGCGATCGCCGGGTACCTCGGAGGATTTGTCGAAAAATCCATGATGCGCGTGATCGACATCCTGTACACGCTGCCGTCACTCATCGTGATGATCCTCGTGATGCTCGTGTTCGGACGCAATCTCGTGGGCATCTTTGTGGCGCTGACCGCCACGGGGTGGCTTGGCACCGCTCGGTTGATGCGCGCGCAAGTCAACAGCTGGAAGAACCGACCCTTCGTGGAAGCCGCGCGTGCCCTGGGCCTGCCCCACCGGAACATTATCCTCAAGCACATCCTGCCCAACTGCGTAGCTCCGCTGATCGTGGAACTCAGCTATCAGATTCCCACCAACATTCTCGCCGAAGCCTTCCTCTCGTTTTTGGGTATCGGCATCCGCCCGCCCATGCCGAGCTGGGGGATTTTGTCCGAAGAAGGTTGGCGTTCGCTGCAGATCTATCCTCACCTCACGATTTTCCCGGGCGTCTGCATTTTCTTGACGATGCTTTCGTTCAACTTTATCGGCGATTACCTGCGCGATCGCCTCGATCCTTTCCTGCAAGGACGCTGAGTCGATGCTCGCCGCGATCCAGCGTTTCGACGAGAGCGCCATGCGCAAAGTGGTGCGCTGGCAGCGAGAACCCTTCCTCGTCTTCTTCCGCATTCTCACCGAAACGGGTTACGGCCACTCGTGGTTTCTTGCGAGCGCGTTTCTCTGGTGGGCCACTTACCAAGCCCATTGGTTGTTTTTGCCGCAGCAAGCGCAGCTGCTGTTTGCGATGTACGCGCCGTTTATGTGCTGGGGAGTCGGACACGGTCTCAAGAAGCGAATCCGCCGCCCGCGACCCGCCCATGTGCTGGACAACTACACCGCGCGGGGACGCACGCCGAAGGACGCCTCTTTCCCATCCAGTCACGCGTCCGCGTCGGTCGCGCTGTTTACCTTTCTCACCCTCGTCCACCACCCCATTGCCGCGTGGGTGGGTCTCTGGTCCGCGCTCCTCACGTTCTCGCGCTATTACCTGGGCGTTCATTACCCGTCCGATCTCGTCGGCGGCGCGCTGCTCGGCGTGCTCTGCGCGGTTATCTTGTACGGAGTTGCGTGAACCTCGGCGAAAAGTTCGGCTGGCGCCGTCTCTCCCGTCAGCTCCTTGTCGTCACGCGGTGGATTCGCGTGTTTCGAGATCGAGTGGCCGTGCCCGGCGGAGAACTCACCTACACCTGGATCGATCATCCGGGCTCGGTCTTCGTGGTGCCCCTCTTGCGCAATGGCTCGGTCGTACTCATCCGCAGCTATCGCTACACCCTCGAGGAAGAATGCTGGGAAGTTCCGGCAGGCGCCCTGCACGACCGTAACGGCCGCTCGCTAGAAGAGGTCGCCCGTGCAGAAATGCTCGAGGAAGCCGGCGCCAGCGGCGGTGACCTGCAAAGTCTCGGTCACTATTGGTGCGCCAACGGTCTCCTGCGCTTGAAGACGCACTATTTCTTGGCGCACGGAGTGGAACTCGGGCCGCGCGCACCCGAGAACGGAGAGAGCGTCTCGACAGTGCTTACTTTGCCCCTGGCGGAAGCCGCCGCCTGGGCGCGGGACGGTCGCATCTCGGACGGCGAAAGCGCGTTCGCCATCCTTTTGGCCGAGTCCGCATGCGCGAAACGCATGCCGTGAGTTTCCTGTTAGGGGATTTCCGGAAGGCCCTGATATACAGTCAGGCCTGATGAAAACTCTATTCGGACACGTTCTCCGTCGAATCAGCCTTGCCCTTCCCGCCTTGCTTGTCGTTTTCGCGGATTGCTCCCAAAAGCTTCCTGCGGACACACTCCGCTTGCGCCTTCCGAGCGACCCTCCCACGATCGACTGGACTCGCGCGACCGACAACATTTCCAAGGAAGTCATCAACCAGATCCACGAGGGTCTCGTGCAAGAAGATCACGAAGCCAAACCCCTGCCGGCCCTCGCCGAGTCGTGGACGAAGAGCGCCGACAGCAAAACTTACACCTTCCGTCTGCGCGAGAGCGCCAAGTGGAGCGACGGCCAGGCCGTCACCGCTCAGCACTTCATCGATGCCTGGGAGCGCCTCTTGAACCCCCAGACCGCGGCGGAATACGCCTATTTCCTCTTCGATATCGTGGGCGCCGAGGACTACCAAAAAGGCACGCTCAAGGACTTCGCGAAAGTCGGAGTCCGTGCCGACGGGGACCGCACTCTCGTGGTTACGCTCCGCTCACCCGTAGCCTACTGGATTCACGTACCTACTTTTTGGGTCACCTTCCCTGTTCGCAAAGACATCCTCACGAAGTTCGGCGACAAATGGACGGACAGCGACAAGATCGTCACCGCCGGGCCCTACCTGCTGAAAAGTTGGCAGCACGACTCGCGCATCGAGATCGTCAAGAACCCGGGCTACTACGACGCCGCCAAATACCCCCACATGCCGGCCAAGGCCGAGTACCGCATCGTCAAAGAAGACACCACGGCGGTCACGCTCTTCAACTCCCAAGGCCTCGATGTCGTGCGCGACTTGCCGCCCTCTCAGATTCTCTCGCTCGCCACCAAACCTGAGTTCCTTTCGTCGCCCTTCCTTCGCGGCTTCTACGTGGGCTTCAACATCAAGGACCCCACCGTATCCGACGTGCGCGTGCGCAAGGCGCTCGCGATGGCGCTCGACCGCTCGGAGATCGGCAAACTGCTGCCTAAGATCGCCACGCCCAACTCGTCGTGGATTCCCCCGGGGCTGATGGCCTACAAGGCCGATCGCGGAGTTCAGTTCGACGCCGCCGCGGCTAAAAAACTCTGGGACTCGATCCCCAATAAGCCGGCCAAGATCGACCTCTGGTACGACCAAAAAGAACTCAACAAGCTGGTGATGGAGAATGTCCAGAACCAGTGGAAGCGCACTCTCGGTATCGAGGCCACGCTGCAAACCCAAGAGTGGAAGGTCTATCTCAAGAGCCTGCGCGCGAACACTCCCGCCGTATGGCGTATGGGCTGGGGCGCCGATTATCCCGACCCCGACACGTTCATGAACCTCTTCCTCTGCAGCTCGGGCAACAACTTCACCAAACTTTGTTCCAAGGAGTACGATGCGCTCATCGCCAAGTCGGCGGCCTCGAACGACGACAAGTTCCGCGCCGAGGCCTACGACCAGGCCCAGAAGATCCTGCTAGAGGACGAGGTGGCCATCGTTCCGCTTTTCACGCTCACGAACATGCATCTCGTGTCGCAGCGGGTCGAAGGCTTCCGCGTGAACCCCATGGGCGATATCAGTTTCAAGGATTTGCGGCTTAAATAAACGGAATGATGTCATGCCGCGCGTTAGCGCTCGTCCTGGCCTCCACCGTGTTGTCGGTCTCCGCTCACGCGAAGACCTTCAAGACTGCGTTCATCCGTTTTGAACTTCCTCCGAACTGGAGCTGCCAGCCGGAGGAACTCGATTGGGTGTGCCAGCCGGACAATCCCGCCGAACGCTCGGAGGCCCTCGTGATCGTGGTCACCAAGCAGGTAAACCCGATCGACGACACCTTGCCGAAATACGAAGGCATCCTCAAAACTCCGCGCGCCATGCGCGATTTGCTCGGCAATTCGTACAAATCCGAAGTGAAGTTCGCGCGAATACGGCCCATCAAAGCTCACCCCTGGGCCGACGGCCTGCACCTGGGGTCCGAGATTCCCAAGTTCTACACCCGCTACATTGCGTCCACCAAGGAAGACAAGGTGGCCGGCATGGTCTCGTACTCCATTGCCGAAAGCGTTTACGCCAAGTGGGGTCCGGTGCTCGACGCGATGATCGAGTCGCTCGAAATCACTTTCGACCCAAACGCCTTCAACGAACTGCTCAAGGCCGGACCCGGCTCGCTCCTTGGCTCGCGCAACAGCGGCATCAAGCGTTTCGCTCCCAAGGACGAAGCCGACAAGAAAGCCGGGGAATCGGGCGGCCCGCTCGACCCCGCGCAAATTGCGGGCATCGCGCTGATCGTGGCGGCGGTGGCTTACGTGATTTGGAAAAAGCGCAAAAAGGGCTGAGCCATCAGCGCGTGTATTCGGCGATGACGACGCGGTCCCCGACCGCGCCCATCCACCACTGCTGGCGGATCGCTAAGTAATCGGGGCGCGCGAAGAAGGCGTCTCGGGCCGCCGCATCCGGAAAGTAGATCGCGAAAAGGCGGTTGATCGTGCGTAAATCACCCTGAAGAGTTTCACTCACGCGGAAATCGTAGCGAAACCCGCCACCCGCCGCTTCGAGGAGAGGCGTCATGCGATTGCGGTACTCCTGATAGCGCAACTCGTCGGTCACTTGCATACCCACGAGAACTTCGAAACTCATCTGCCAGCCCTCTAAAATTCTCGACCAATGGACTGTTCGAGTCGCGCTAAGGCGGTGTTGTGTCGGAAAACGGCTTCCAAGCGGTTTTTCTCGGATACGGCGTAAACGCCGAGAGCCTCCAAGATGTTCTTTGCGGTGCCGGTGCCCAACCCATAGGCGGTGAAGGCATCGCGGTACCGCCGCGATACTTCTTCGCCCCCTTCCTCACGCAACTCCAGAGCCCCGAGTGCCTGTTGCCAATCGAGGTAGTTCTTTTCGACTTCCACGCCGATGCCGCGGCTCAGGTGCTCCAAGCGCCCCTGGGCCATGAGCGTTTCGGCGCGGGCCATCGCCACCTTGGAGGTGGACTCGAAGAGACCCAAATTCCAACGGAGACCCACGGCCACCCCGCCGGTAAATTCGTTGTAGGGGTCGTAGAGAAACGGACTCGCTTGATCCGGGCGCACGGGCGAAACGCCGTACTGCAAGCGCCCCGCCACAAACACGGACGGCAAGCGCAAGCCTTCTTCCACTTTTACCAACGACTCACGCGCGGCCACATCCGAGAGCAACGCCCTCAACTCGGGACGATGCTCGCGGGCCAAAGTACGACATTCTTCCAGGTCGGGCACTTTGGCTTCGCGCCTTTTCAGCGTGGCTCGGTCCCATCGCGGCAGCGACGCGGGATAGGTGCCGATCTTCCAAGCCATCGCGGCGCGAATCTGCGCAAGTTTGCTTTGCGCTTCGCCCTGCTGAATCTTGGCCTCAAGCAAATACGCCCGCAGCTGCTGAGCTTCGGTGGAGGTGGCGCGGCCCGAGACCGAGGCCACCGCCTTCTCGAGTTTTTCCACCACGCCCTGAGCGATCTCGCCGAGCTCAAAGGCCAACTGATATCCGAAGTACAGCTCGTGCACTTCGGCGCGCAGCTTGAGACGATCGCGTTCCAGCAAACTCTGCTCGGCCTTGACTCCCTCGGCGGCGGCGGCGCGCCCCGCAGGCAGCGCTCCAAAAGAATAAATCGGTTGCACGAACTCGAGTTTGTTCGTCCAAAAAACGCCCACCGTGGACCAGTCCGTGCGCGCCAGAAGCGGATCCGCCGTCGTCACGCCCGGCATCGGTGCCAGCAGGGAATCAAAGGTGCCAGAGGCGAAACTTTTAGCGTAGGCCATGTCCTCGCGGCTTTGCGCATACTCAACCTTGGCCTGTTGTTCTTTGAGCTGGTAGCCGTTCTCGGACGCACGCTTCACAAAAGTCGCCAAATCGTAGCGCGCCTCGGCCTCGGCCGCCGTCACGGGAACGGTCGTGGAAATCGCCAGGAAAAAGGCTAAGCCGCGCATTCCTTCAGGATAACGCTTCCTTAGCCAGACCGCCAACTCGCCTCGGGAGGGGGCCGCCCGTCGCCTGCCTTAGGGTGCTTTTTTGTCTCCAGCCTTGGCTTGCTGTACGCGCTTTTTCATCTTTGCCAGGATCTCGCCGAAGGTCTGCTTCTTGAGGGCGGCGTCAAACTGTCGTTTCAGGTTGGAGGAAATCTGTTCCTTTTCGAGGACGGCGTCGATGATCTTGCGGGACTTGGCATCGTAGATCAGCGCCACTTTGAGGTCGGTCGAGACGACCTCGCCCTTCTTTTCTCGCTCGACGGTGCCCTCAATAAGCACTCGGTCCTTACCCTCCGCCCGAAAGCTCAGCGACTCGACCGCGGAATTGATCTTCCGAGCCTGCGGGTAAACGACTTCCTCAAGCAGCTCCTGCAACAGCGCGAGGAAATCCTTCCGCTCTCGTTCCTTGAGCTTTGGCCAACGGGCTCGGCCCAAAGAACGAGTGGCCAACGCGGTAAAGTCGATTCGCCCCGAGAGCGTCGCCATGAGCAAGCGCGAGGCTTCGTCCTGTTGACCCTGCTTGGCGCGCGAGAGATCGCTCAGCTGGATGAGGTCCGCCAAGAAAGTTCGGGCCGATTCGACGTTCGAGACGGGCACTTCCGGCGCGCCAAGGGCCGGACTCACTCCCCAAACGAGCAGGAAGAACGGGAGGAGAAAACCCTTCACTTTGGAAAGCATACAAGGTGTTTCGGAAGAGCAGGGGCAGACCTTGAAGAAGACCTTGAAGAAGAAGAGCCGAGGGAGGCCAACGCGGCGCACCCTCGGCCACAAAGCGGAAACCGCTGGAGCTTTAAAGGACCCAGTGCAGGCCGAGGTTCGTCAGGGGGGCGCCCGTCAACCCGAAGCTGTTCGTCACGTCCTTGAAGCCCAGCTGAAGGCCGAATCCGACGGTGGCGCGAACGTGCTCGAAGAGGCGCATGTCAAAACCAAAGAGAGCGTTGATGGGGATCACCTTGGCCGAAGCCAACTTGATAAAGCCCAGGGCGCCTTCCACGTAGAGGGTGTGATCCGAGAACTTGTTCATGTCGTAGCGTGCTTCGGCGATCAGTCCGATATTGTCCAAATCGGCGCTGAGACCGAGAGTTCCACCCACCCAGAGGCGATCTTGGAGACCATAGCGCACGTTGAAGCCGCCTACGGTGGCAGCGTCGCCGATGCCATGTTGCTTCCAGCCGAAGGCGATCGGTCCCTTGGCCGACGAGGGAGCCGACACGAGAGCGGGCTGGGAAGCCGGGGCTTCCTTGGCTTTCGCCACAGCCGCGACGCTCGAAAGCGCCAGGGAAGCGAGAAGGATTTTTTCTGCGAAGCAATTCATGAACTCAACTCCTTTTAGCGCGCGGCCCATCCGCAACGACATGGTGGGGAGTGTTCATATCAGAAGTTCATGGGGACGCCCACGACCGACGCCGCGAACCAAACGGCGAGGCCGGTCCAAAACGGAATCGTCGCGTTGTCGTCCCACTGCGAAGGCAGTGCCTCGGCCAGGACCGCAGCAAGACCGCCTAGGGTGCTGAGTCCGGCGATCAAGAGCGGGGGCGGCCAATACAATCCGTTCGGCTGCGACACCGCCGCCCAGGGTCCTGTCCAGGCAACGACACCCGCCAAGAAGGCCGCGAGAAATCCCGCAAGACTGCCTTCAAAAGTTTTGCTGCGCACCACGTCCCCCGCCTGCGGAACGAGGGTGGTCCACGGCGTGCGCCCGAACTTGACTCCGAAGAGCGCAGCGATCGGATCCATCCACGCAAGAGTGAGAATCGCCTGCACGCCGATGGTCTTGGGCAACACGAAGACCGCCCAGAATAGTCCGAGTACGTAATACAGTTGAGCGCTCGGGCCGTCGCGCTCGCCCTCGCGCATAAGCGGACCATAAACGCGAAAAACGGCCTTGTTCAGTCCCGGAGAGCGCAGGCGCGCAAGGTCCAGCAGAAGAAGCCCCAGCCCAAGCCCGAAGAGCCAGAGCGCGGCCTCAAGGCGAGTGAAGACGTCCACGTAGAGAAACGCGATCGCGGTACCAGCCACGATGTGGAAAATCTTACGACTGAGGTGTTCGTCAAAGCGCGTGCGCATAGCGCAGCCCGGGGATCAGGCCCCGTCGTCCTTGAGCAGGAAGGAATCGATGGCGCCCTTGCCCTTGCGCACGATCACGGGCTCGGGCGTGCAGAAGTCGATCACCGTCGAAGGTTCCGAGTGCACGGTGCCGCAATCCAAAATAAGAGCAAGGTTCTTGCCGAGCGCCTTCTCGATGTCCTGCGCAGTTTCGAGCGGAATGCCGTCGATCGTGGCGGCCGAGGTGGTGATGAGCGGATGCCGGAGCGCCTGCACGATAGCGAGCGGGATCGGATGGTTCGGAATACGGATGCCCACGCTGGAGCGCCGGCTCACGAGGAGCTTCGGCACCATCTTCGTGGCGGGCAGCACGAACGTGTAGGGGCCGGGCAACAAGCGGCGCATGTTGCGGTAGGCCTTGTTCGAGACCACCGCAAACTGCGAGAGCTCTTTGAGGTCGGCGCAAATAAAACTCAGGGGCTTTTTCGAATCGCGCTGCTTGATCAAATGGATGCGATCGATGGACTTTTTGTTGTAAAGATCGCAGCCCAGCGCGTAGCCCGTATCGGTCGGAAACGCAATGATTCCGCCCCTCTGCAAGGCCGCCAAGGCCTGATCGATCACCCGCTGGGAGGGCGTCGGAAGATTCACTTCGAGGAGCATCCTTTGGTTGTAACATAGCGGTGGGGGGGTCGAAACGGAGTGGCGCCCCGCATTAAAAGATTATAAAAGCCGGTTCTATGGCGGCCAAGCAAACGAACAAGGACAGCGACGATCGCGTCGCGCACAGTTCGTACATCGGCCCGCCCTACTCGGGCCAGCCGGTGGTCCATTTTCTCACGACCCGTTTTAAATACTTCTCGGCTGAGGTCTGGGCGGAAAAGCTGCGCGAGCACGACGTGCTCGTCAACGGCGCCCCCTCCGAGCCCGACGCCTTGCTCAAACAAGGGGATGAGGTCCGCTACTTCGCCATGAGAACTCCTGAGCCTGCAGTGCCCACCAACATCGGCGTCATTTTTGAGGACGAAGACCTCCTGGTGGTGAACAAGCCCGCCCACTTGCCGGTGCACCCCACCGGGCGCTACCTGCGCAACACGCTGATCAACATCCTCAAAAAACAACGCGGCCTCGACACGCTCTTCCTGGCCCACCGCCTGGACCGCGAGACGAGCGGGCTCTGCGTGCTCTCAAAGACGATCCTCTCCAAGGACAAGATGTACTGGGCCTTCTTCAAGAGCGAAGTCGAGAAGATCTACTGGGGCCTCGTGTGGGGCAGGCCTCACCCGGCCTCGGGCATCATCGACGCCCCCATGGGCAGCGACGAGCCCAACCAACGCATTCGGATCAAGCAGATCGTGGGCGCCCCGGGCGCGAAGTCGGCCAAGACCAAGTACCACACGCTGGGCACCAAATGGATCCATGCGCCCCAGTGGGCCCCGCCCGAGTGGCCGGCACTCACGAAGTTGACCGACGAGCGCCGCAAGAAGGGCGCCGATGCCGAGGGCTCCTGGCCCGTGTCGCTGGTCGAGGCGCGGCCGATCACCGGGCGCACCAACCAGATCCGCGTGCACCTGGCCCACCTTGGGGCCGGCATCGTGGGCGACAAGCTCTACGATCCGGATGAGAGCGTGTTCTTCCAGTTCAAGAACGGCGAGCCCAAGCTCGTGGACTCGCGCCAGGCCCCGGCCGCGCCTCGGCGCCAACGCGAAGAGCGCTCGAGCCAGTTTTTGAATCTCTCGGATGAGCTGCTGCGGCGCTTGGTGCTGGACGCCCATGCCCTGCATGCGCGCAAGATCCGCTTCCGGCATCCACGCACCGGGCGGCCGTTGGAGCTGGAGGCACCGCCTCCGCGCGCTTGGCAGGGGCTTTACGATTTTCGCTAAAGACGCGTGATCCTCGCTGAGACTTTGAATTTGATTTCTAGAGCCAAGCGGGCACAGAAATCCGTTTCACCGCAACGGGTTACTTAAAATTTCGCTATGAGACTCAAGTTTTTATGTGATTTTTCAGTGAAACGGTCGCCCTAATTCGCCAGTGAATTTGTCGCCCACCGGCTTTGAGGCTTCGTCGGTTTAGGCCGCTCGCTTGAGGCTTGTGGGGGCTTCAAATTTGACGATCTCGA
>Ga0247843_1000465_pt1 | contig 95533 bp, 106 predicted proteins | sample LaCruzMarch2017__FD_192420 | JGI IMG/M metagenome (GOLD analysis project Ga0247843, IMG submission 192420) | Freshwater microbial communities from meromictic Lake La Cruz, Castile-La Mancha, Spain - LaCruzMarch2017_8m | ecosystem: Environmental > Aquatic > Freshwater > Lake | place: Spain... | reverse complement strand
GACTCAGCCTTTGCCAAAGATTTCGAAGCCAAAATCAGAGATAACGATGTCTTTAAGGTTGACCAAAATGTGTCAGATTTAGATGCCGCCAAAGAAAAAATGAACCGTGGCCAACTCGAGGCAACAATTATTTTGCCAGCTGGTTTCGGCGAAGTTCAGGCAGAAAGCAGCTTTCCGGGTGGAGAGGCCAGGGTACTCTATGATCAGTCTAATGAATCAAGCGGCCAAACACTTGCATCACTAATGGACGGCATTTTTAAAGAAATTAATGCGGGGATTGTACCAACAATAGTGCCATTTAGCGTCAAGGCAGAATCTACTGCCACAATTGGTCTGACACAGTTTGACTATACATTTTCCGGCGTCTTGGGTTTTACACTGCTGTCGCTTGGTATTTTTGGCCCAACTACGGTGTTCCCGCGCTTAAAGCAAAAGGGCGTCCTGCGCCGCTACCACACCACAACACTCAAAGTCTGGCAGTATTTTACAGGCAACGTTATCAGTAATGGCATTATTGGCCTGCTTGCGTGTGGCCTGATGTTTGTGGCAGCGCTGACTTTCTTTGATCTCAACATGCGCGGTAGTTACTTTAATCTAGGCGTTATTGTTGTCTTTGGCACGGTTTTACTGTTTGGTATCGGTTTAGCACTTGGTGGCTGGGCCAAAAACGAAAACCAGGCGGCCCCACTCGCTCAGCTGGTCACACTCCCCATGATGTTCTTGTCGGGGGTGTTTTTCCCGACATTTCTGATGCCACAGTTGCTGCAAAACATTACCAAATTTATCCCCCTTACCCCTATTATTGACTCCGTTAGGCTCATCATTACCGAAAACGCTAGTCTAGTCGATCTTGGCCCGCAGCTTATCGTGATGGCCGTCTGGACGGTCATAATCTACCTCATTGCCTTCCGCGCCTTCCGCTGGGAGTAAACAAGTAGATTGTGAAGATTTAAGGAAATCGGTAGTTATTATTTTAGGCGACAATAAGAGATGTAGTAAAAAGTCATATATGTATAGACAAATTAGCATAAGTGTGATATAATCTGTTTATGTCAAATCCAAACTATCATTTTGATAATGCTGCAAATGTTGTCGAAGGCCCCGATGGTGACATTATGTCTAATCCAGGTGACGTTAAACCTTTCCCAGGTCCTCGTGTCGAAGCTGAACTTCGTTATGATCATCCCTTTGATGCTGTACCTGTAGGTGGTTTGGTGGTTTCTCCAGAAGTAAAAATCGATAAAGTTATAGAATCTGAGAAACCTCGCTTTGGATTAAGAGAAAGTACCGCTGACCCCCATCACCGCCTAGATGTGCCTACTAGGATTTTAGGGTTACAACGGGTTCGTGAAATACAAGTAGACATCCAATCACGAGCCAAAAAAATAGATTCAGATAGCTAGATAATAAATTTTTATAAAGAGATAGTACTAACTATGAGTGAGCACCAAACTCCTGATTTTGAACCACCACTGATAGGACAGTACGATGCTGTTTTTAAGACTATTCATGATTGGGCCGTAGCGCGTCAGTCGAATTTGGATTACACAAGTTCTGCCAAGGCACCGGCTATACCCTTTGAGCGATTAACCCGCGAAATAGGTGTTTCGCCGCTAGATACTGTTGATACAGTAGAAGTAACTCCTGAATTTCAACAAAAAGTTTCAAATTGGGTCGGACACGTCAAAAAACCCTTTGACTTAATACAACGTGCAGAGGGCTACGAGACTCCTTACGGTGTGTATCAAGGTGCCCAAAATCGAGCGACAAAGAATCAAGAAACTCCCCTTGAGCGAGCAATTGTACGATCTAAAGCGGGTCGTGCTGCAATACGTAGACAATATGACACAACTTTATTACATTACACGACTGCTCATGAAAGAGTAATCAGTGCAGGTTTTGTGCTAACGAAGCTAAAAAGCGGGCAAGATTTACAAGTAGACGACAGGGTAGTCTTGAGTGAAATCTTGCAAGAACTAGCCAATGGACTAGCTGCTAATTTAGATAATAAATTTCCAGGTACGGATAAAGAAGCAAGAATAGCAGGCAATAGCATCCTTCGTTTAGCTCAAGGTATACAGGCGGAGAGCGCTATTGTTTTACCTTACAAAAATCTACTTCATGCAGCGGTAGGCTATGTTAAAAAACAAGAAAAGCTCTGGGATGCAAAACTTACGAGCATTTACAATTTTGCAGCCGAAAAAAAGTTTGCTGTTGGTGAGCAAAGCGAAGACAATGCCTGATGGTCGCACCTAAGCCGTTTTTTGTTTTGGCACCGATGGATGACGTCACCGATACGGTGTTTCGTCGGGTGGTGCACGCCAATGCGCCGGCAGATGTATATGTTACAGAGTTTGTGAATGTTGATGGCTTACAGAGCCCCGGCCGTCCTAAATTACTTAAAAAACTAAGATTTACAGCAAACGAAGGGCCGTTAGTTGCGCAGTTGTGGGGGCTTAAGCCCGAAAATTTCGAAACGACGGCGCGCGAAATCGCCGATGGCACCATTGCCCGCGAGTTAGGCCTGCCAGATGGTGTTAATTACGTAGGGATTGACCTGAACATGGGCTGCCCCGCCAAATCAGAAGTAAAAAATGGCGCCTGTTCAGCACTTATTAAAAACAGGCCACTAGCCGAAGATATTATCACCGCTACAAAAAAAGGGGCAGGCGATTTCCCGGTTAGCGTTAAGACGAGACTTGGTTTTACTACAATCGATCTCAGCTGGCATGAGTTTTTGCTCGGTTTTGAATTGAGCATGTTAACTGTGCACTTTAGAACCCGCAAAGAAATGAGCAAGGTCCCGGCCCATTGGGAATACGCTACAGAGATTGTTGGTTTACGTGACAAAATCGCCCCACAGACACTCGTGGTGGGCAATGGTGACGTTATGTCCAGATACCAGGGTGAGGAATTAGCAAAACAGCACGGATTAGACGGCATTATGATTGGCCGTGGCGTGTTTCACGACCCATTTGTATTTGCCAAAAACTCAACCTGGCAAGACATAGGCGAAATTGAGCGTAAAGACATGTTACGCCGCCACGTGCAGCTGTTTGCAGACACATGGCAGGACGGCGAACGCCCCATACATACCCTGAATAAATTTAGCAAAATTTATATATCAGATTTTGATGGCGCCAAAGAACTGCGCGAGCAACTGATGGCAACAAACTCAACCGACGAACTGCTTAGTATCTTGCAATAAGTTTTTAGCCAAAGTTCAGTACTACATCTTTGTCATCAATAAGACCTCACTAACATGAGGTCTTATTGATGGTGGGGGTACTTGGACTTGAACCAAGGACCAATCAGTTATGAGCCGACTGCTCTAACCACTGAGCTATACCCCCACGTCGTCAGAATGTAATTCTGCGGTTTCTACACTATTGGCAAAACAAGTTTGACCAATAGTGCTAGAAACCCCAGAAAGCTTCCTCCTCTCAAAACTGTGAATCCTCTCACAGTTTTGGAAAAGCCATCTCCTCTCAAAATCTCAAATCCTCTTGAGATTTTGGCTAGGAAAGCTTCCTCCTCTCAAATTCGAGAATCCTCTCTCGAATTTGGAAAGCTTCCTCCTCTCAAAACTGTGAATCCTCTCACAGTTTTGGAAAAGCCATCTCCTCTCAAATTGCTGATCTGCCGGCTGGCGGATTCTCAACAATTTGTATATGACCCTAAAGTGCCTATATCTTAGACCTGTCTTCCAATTAACAGATTAGATTATAACAGATATTGTGAATTACGCACTGCTCCTGTGCTGACGTCGTTTAGTGACGTTGCACCAATGCGAGATGGGGTATGGATATTGCGTAACTTGTTTTTGATTAGTATGCGTCTTTCTCTCTCTGTTTTGCCACCCCATATACCCATGGTTTCGTGACGTGTAAGTGCATAGTCTAAACAGTCTGGCGCTACGTCACAGCCGGCGCAAATTGACTTGGCGAATAGTGTAACTTGCTTACTTTCGGAATAAAAAATATCAGGGTTATAACCTTTGCAGTTTGCAAAATTAAACCAACTTTCTCCTTGATCAATCTGAGACCTAACAAATTCTGCCTGCGTGGCGAAATTATCTGGAGGCTCAACATTAAACTGGGTGGCTACTTCTGGCATTGTCTACCCTAGAATAATATGTGCTAGTATATATAGCAAGCATAAGGTACTTGCAATTTGGTATAATACGTAGGTAATGTTACACAAAATAAAAAAACTGCAAAAATCTACGCTACTGAGTAATCTAACTGATGTGAGAATACTTGGCATGATTGCTTTTGCGGTGATTGCACTGCTTGTTACCTGGAGCGGTGTACGAGTCGTGCAGATAAATTATGATTTACAGAAACAAATTTCTGCCATGCAGCAAGAAAACGATATACGCAAACTCGAAAACTCAAACTTGGCTCTGCAAAATGAGTTTTTGGCAACCGATCAATATCTTGAACTTGCCGCCCGCAAGCAGTTTAGCAAAGGTTTTGAGGGCGAAAAGCTGCTCATAGTGCCAAAAAGCGTTGCCATGAAACACTCGATTGAATACACCGCAGATATCACCGACACGACACCCAAAATCGAGCAAGAAGGGCCATGGTACGAGCGTAATTTTAATGCCTGGATGGACTTTTTGTTTCGTAGTGATAGCTAGAGCTTGTTAGTCCTATGCGTGGTACCATAGAAGTTAGATTATAACTGGAGGAAAACACAGTGAAGAAAATAGGCATTGCAAGTATATTCTGTGGCATAGTGGCGCTTGTATTGGTGTTACTAATTGTCGCGAACAATTCACGCAAAAATGATACAGTCAGCGCACCAGAAAACAACAGCACAAATGTAGCTACACAAACACAGGACAGTGACACGGCAAACCAAAACCAAATAGCGATAGAAAATTATGCCTACTCTCCTAAAAAAATTACCATAAAGAAGGGCACGCAAGTAACATGGACAAACAAAGATAACGCAAAACATGACATTACGCCCGATAACCAAACAGATGAATTTAAGGCAAGCCGACTACTTGGCAAGGGTGAGAGTTATAGTGTAACCTTTAACACTGTCGGCACGTATACGTACTACTGTAGCCCACATACGTATATGAAGGCTGAAGTAGTTGTCATAGAATAAAAGAGTTTTATTGCAGAGCGGACGTTAGGCGAGCAAGGTTATCAAGCAGTTTAGATCTTTGTGGCCGCTTGTGCCAATCGCTCAATTTTACGAGCTTACTGCGCGAAATATAAAGATTTTCGATCTTATGCAAATCATTTGTCGTCGCTTGATCATAGACAACAAGCGAGACTTCTAGATCGAGCTGAAACGATCTAATATCAAAATTACTTGACCCAATGACAGAAATCTCATCGTCAATCGTCAGGTGTTTTGAATGGAGCAAAATTGGCCACGGGTACCAATAAATTTTGACGCCAGCAACCAGTAATTGTTCATAAAATGACCGCTGTGCGTGGCCGACCATTTTTTGGTCCATGATGTCAGAATTTAGCATTATAACCTCTACTCCACGCTGGGCGGCTGTTACGACGGCTGCTAGTAGTGATTCGTCTGGTACGAAATAAGGGTTGGTAATAACGACGCGTTTTTGTGCAGAATAGATCAGGCTGTTAAACAATTTTAAGTTGTTTTCAAACTCGTAGCCGGGGCCACTTGGTAGTACCTGGGCCAAAACCGTACCCTCGCTTTTGGGTACAAAGGTTATTTCAGAGTGTTTTTTGCGGCTCAAAAGCTCGCCGGTTTCTGCATACCAATCTGTTATAAAAACTCCGTGAAGTTGCGTCACGACTGGCCCACAGATGCGTACCATGAGCTCGTCGTAGTAGAGTGCGTCTTTGCGGTGATAGTTACGTTTAATAATGTTTAGTGACCCCGTATAGCCAATGTCGCCGTCAATCACCACTATTTTGCGGTGATTACGTAAATCCGGGCGGGTGTAATTTTTGCCCGGTAGTCGCAGGGGTAACAGGGCACGCCATTCTATGCCGGCTTGTGTCATGCGCTGTTTCATTGCTTTCGAATTAGGAAAGCGAAGATTGCCAACTTGATCAAACAATACCCGCACCTTAACCCCGCGGTGAGCCGCTGCTTCCATGGCCGTAAACAGGACCTCTGTTTCTTCATCTAGTACGCAAATGAAAAACTCAATGTGCACAAAACTCTTGGCCGATTGTATATCTGCGGCAATCTTTTTTAGGATGTCGTTGTATTCAGAAATAATCTGCACGGAGTTGCCGCTAAAGGCAGGTAATTTGCCTAGGTTATTGTTGAGCGAAACAAATGGTTGATACTTTGTGTCGACAGTGTCGTGTATAAATTTTTTACTGTCTGGTGAGTTTTTGGCTTCCAAGACAGCTTTTTGTAGTACTGTATCCATGTAATCTTGGTCGGCACGGCGCTTTTTGGATAATTTTGGGCTACCAATTAGTATAAATGCGATTAATCCCAGGGTTGGGGACAGCATAATAACCAGCAACCACGCAGTAGCAGAGGTGGGCTTGCGGTTACGCGGCACAACAAATATGGCTGCAATCCGCACCAGTACTTCAAACCCAAACCATACAGTAACAAGGGTAGTCCACGAAAAATCCATATACGTGCTATTTTACACGTTTTTACTGATTTTACCGATGACTACGGAAACTTTCTTACGAATGCGATACAAAAGTCAGTGCATAACCAACTTGGCCTGCACGTCCTGCACGGCCAATACGGTGAATGTAATCATCGTACGATTGTGGCACAGTGTAATTCACGACGTGGGTAATGTCGGCAACGTCAATACCACGGGCCGCAACGTCTGTTGCCACCAAGATTTTGATATCATTGCGCTTAAATTTGTCTAAAGCGCGTTGGCGTTGGCCCTGAGATTTACCGCCGTGGATCGCATCTGCCTTAAAACCGCGGGCAACTAGTTCATTGCTTAGGCGTTCGACACTGCGCTGAGTTTCGTCAAACAAAATCACTTTGGATACGTTATCTTTTAGTAATATGTCGTGTAGTTTTTCGAGTCGGTCGGTGTTGCCGCTAAAGCGTACAACATCTTGGTGAACATTATCGCTTGATGTACTGGCAGCAATAGATACAACTACTGGGTCTTTACTAAAGCTATGAATTAAGTTGCGCACTTTTGGATCAAGCGTTGCCGAAAAGAACATGCTTTGGCGCTCAACACTGGCTTGGCTTAAGATATCGGTGACGTCGTTGATAAAGCCCATGTCGAGCATGCGGTCAACTTCGTCAAGAATCACAACATTCACATTTTTTAGACTCAGCGTTCCACGCTGTAAATGGTCTTTAATTCGGCCTGGTGTGCCAATAATAACACGCGGTTTGTGCTGCAAATCACGTAGTTGGTTGGTCATGCTGGTGCCACCAATTAAAAGTGTGGCAAACAAGCCACTGCCGCGGCCGAGTAGCTTGCATTCGGTTTCGATTTGCTGGGCTAGTTCGCGGGTTGGTGCAACAATTAAGGCTGCGCTAGTTGGTTCTGTCATAAGTTTTTGTAGTGTTGGTAGTGCAAATGCAGCGGTTTTGCCTGTACCGGTGCTGGCAATACCAATAATATCGCGGCCACTAAGTGCCGATGGAATTGTTTGGTCTTGAATTGGTGATGGTGTCACAAAACCTTTTGCAGCTAAGTTAGCTTGCAACTTTGCATCAAGTGCAAAGTCACTAAATTTGTACTGTGGTTCGTAAGCTTCAACTGTGCCAATTGTGGCAGTTTTAACAAAACGGCTTGGGTCAATATATTGCCCACGGCGTTTTGGTGCGTTAGATTTTCTGTTGCCACCACGGCTAGGCGCGTAGCGACTTGTCATAGACGAGCCTCGGCTCATCTTGTAAGAATAAGACATAAATTGGTCCTTTAATTAGATTTTTTACTATAGGTTGTCGTAGTGAAACCTTAGTAATGCGTCTAACTAACTAGGATCCAATAAAACAATACTTTTATATTAGCATAAAATTTTCTTATAGTCAACAGGAAGCGTTAGAGCTATCGAACACGTGTCATGAGGCGTAGATTTGACAAGTACTGCTGCGGATCAGTTGTGGGGTGCGAACGCAGGTATTTCATGTGTTTGTCGATAAAAGGAATGCTACCTTCTGGGTAGTTGATGCCATCGGCGCTATAACTTGATTCGGTGTGGTAAGCGGTACTATTTACCATATCTTGCAAAGTTTGCTCAATCGCAATACTTTCTTCTGTATTGTTCAAGTAATCTTTTTTCTTGATTGTAGGCATGTTATGCCTTAATTTTCTTGGGTTTTTTGATTTCCTTGCGGCCTTTGTCTCGTGCCATGATAACCCCTTTGTACACCATTTACGTACGGACGAACCGTGTCTTGCTATCTATTAGTATACGCTTATAGGTAGATAACTGCTAATTTTGTACGGTAGGTAGGGGTGTTTACGTACTAAAGAATAATTACCGAGACGTAGGTCTATATGGTGTAGAGTCAAATACAAAACCCCTACCGCGCACATTACGTATTGGCGTAGAGGGTAACTGCAAACGTTTCATCTTTGTACCTGCGTTTGAGATATGGACATCCACAACGTGAGTATCTATGTTTTCAAAAGGGGCGCCCCATTGAGTTGCAATTAGTTCATCTCGTGACACGACTACATCTGGTTGTAGTGCGAGGTGTCCAAGAATACTAAATTCTCGCTTAGTAAGGCGTGTTTCTTGTGATCGAGACACTACCTTTTGCTCTTGGAAATTTACAGTTAGTGGATATGTGTCAAATTCTATAATGTCTAATTTACGATTTAGAACTAATTTAACACGTTCATGTTGGCCTATTTGAATCGCAATATCCCATAGTTCAGCGCCAGTTATGACATGGGGTAATTCAACAGAGCGACTTGGTAGTTGTTCGGGCATAAAAAATATTATACCTATTTTTTAGAATTAATCAATTATTGTTTTATAGTAACCTAGTTTGGTAGCCCAGGTTTCTTCGTCTTGGAATTATATCCTTGAGAAATTGTGTCGATGGATATGATGCGTCGTTTCGGAAACAGACACCAACTACAGGTTTACAATTGTAAACGTAGCGAAGTGAGAGTAGCATGCCGGGGCACCTCTACCTGTTGTATACTTTAATCTTTCAATTTCGATACGAATCGGTTTTTCTTTTGTCGCAGAAAGGATTTTTTCTGTATCTGATTTTGATATTTCATAAGAACTAAAGCCTTTTGCATCAGACGCATTTGAGTAGCTGATTTTTGAGTCAGTGTAGCACCCCATTCCTATGGCCATATCACTTACAAAAGAGTTTCCAGCTAGATTATTTATATATTCAATCAACTTGCTGTTTTCGGAATTAGTTATGTTGAAATAAACATAGTCAACTTTTTCACAATTAGATGTGTCTTCCATCATCATACAATTATCATCATTAATTTTTGCTACACTTGCATAACCCTCAATTTGCGTGACGCCATAATCACCATCCGACCCGAAGTTTCCGGCTAATAACGGTTTCTCGGGCTGCAGCTCAGATGTTTTCTGTTCAGGTTGTGGACTCGCCGTATTTGATGTCGTTGCTGGTTGTGTCGGAGGCTTATTATTACTATCCCATACCTTCCACCCGGCAAATCCTATAAATCCTAGTAACAACACGAAAAGTGTGATAATTACTACCTGTGCTAACCCGGATTGATTATTCTTTAATTTCATAATTTTTACCTAAGTTAATTAAGCATAAGTATACATCAGACAACCAAAAAATACTCGAACCTAAATAACAGAAGTGGGTAATTCACGAATAAAAAGAGACTGGTTATGGAACTAATCTCTATCTGTAATTATCACTTGGTAGCGGGTGAGATGAGCCAGTGGCTCATTGCGAGGAAATCTTCCAAAGAAAACTCTTTTCTATTGCGAAGTTTCGAGGCCACAGGATGTGGCTAGGACTCGGTCACGTTCCGCGACCCCATAAAGTTTCGGGGCTAGGGCAAGCGCACATCTGCACCTGTGCTCGAAGCTAAGAGGTAGCTTCTGTGCGCAGGCTTGATGACCGAACCATAGGACCTTCATCCGAGCTAAAGCTCGTATGGGTCCCAGGTTCAAATCTTAGCTCGTGACCAAAATAAAAATCCCACCGATGGTGAGATTCTTATTTTGGTAGCGGGGCTAGGACTCGAACCTAGGACCTCGTGGTTATGAGCCACGCGAGCTGCCACTGCTCCACCCCGCGACGTCGTCGATGTGTGATGGTTGGATAATCTTAGTATCGACAAAACAAGTTTGCTCGATACTAATAATTATCCCACCAAGCCATCTCCTCTCTAAATCTCAAATCCTCTTGAGATTTTGGCTAGGAAAGCTTCCTCCTCTCAAAACTGTGAATCCTCTCACAGTTTTGGAAAAGCCTTCTCCTCTCAAATTCGAGAATTCTCTCTCGAATTTGGAAAAGCTTCTTCCTCTCAAAATCTCAAATCCTCTTGAGATTTTGGTTAAGACAAGTCGCTTTCACCTCTCAAAATTCAAATTATTACTAATTTGATAAAAAAACATGAAAAGTGCAACTTTTATACTATCCTAAGAAGTTAATTTTGTCAACAAAGCCAATGCCGTCGTATTTGATTCTTGAATATATGAAGTACGCTTTATTGCATCTTAAGTTCCATAAATATAAAAGAGGCCCAGGTTAGTGGGCCTCTTTTTGTCGCACGTGCTAGCAACGAATTACCAGCTACGGCCACCACGGTCACCACCACCGTTGAAATCGCGTCGTGGACGCTCTTCACGAGGACGAGCCTCGTTAACGGTGATAGAACGGCCGCCCATGTCAGACCCATTAAGGGCCTTCTCGGCAGCTTTACCTTCGTCGTCGCTTTCGAATTCGACAAAGCCGAATCCTTTGCTACGACCGGTATCGCGGTCTTTGACGACAATTGCTGATGCTACAGCACCATGAACTGCGAACAAGTCGCGAAGTTCATCTTCGGTGGTAGAAAAAGGCAAGCCGCCTACAAATAATTTGTACATCTATTTCCTTGTACTGATGTCAGCGTATGCTAACACCCGGTTGTTAAACGCAGAGTGATCGACCAAACTTTCTACTGGACTTAGGCTAGTTTATTTTTCGAACTCTTCCTGCGTTTAAAACCGAAGGCGAACATTCTTGCATTGACTAGATAAGAACAGATATAACCTGCAGTACTAGTAAAGCATTATTATTACAATATAGCAATTAATTTGTACAAAAAGATAAAATAACCATAAAAACTATCCACCTAATAAATGACACAACAGTAACATTGACAAAAAAACAAATTCGTGCTATTATGTAATTACTGACTGATAATACAAACATAAAAAATAAAAGGTTCTAAAATGTATAGCTCATTAAGCTACGAATTACTACCAACCAACGACGCCTCGATACTTGCTATCGACCAAGAAATTGCTAATTTGTAAACTCAAATATCTAGTATTTGTTTTTTCTTTAGCTCATATTCAGCTTTGGTTATCAGACCTCGTTTGTAAAGACTTGCAATACGTTCAATATCGTCAACATCTTCGCTGACTTTGTCTAAGACATCAAGCCGAACAGTCCTGCTATCATTTATTTTTTTAACTTTTGGTACAAGTGACTGCATTTTCATGACAGCATCTGCAAAAGATAAGCGGTCCTTGGAATTTATGACCATGACAACTTTTTTATTTGGCTATTGGGCTACGGTAGATGATTGAGCGGCTGGCTTAGGTGCTGGTTTTTCGGGATTTTCGTCGACATATTCGCGCGTAGACTCAATAGCCATCATACTAATATACTTGGCGTTATCCTTTATTTTATCGAAGAGTCCCATTGTTTAAGCTCGTCCCTCTCGCAAGTTGCACTAATGCGTTCACTACTGATAATTAGTTATGACACTGATTTAATATGTCGTACTGTAACTGACTATAGAGGGGAAATGCAACATTTAGAAGTCTTTTTGTCTATTATAAATTATAAGTATGCCGAATCTATGATTTTACCTCTTGGATAACAGATACAAAAATGGTATATTAAACTTTGTCTCACTATAGAAATTTGTAGATTATTTACGGCGATGTAGCTCAGTTGGTTAGAGCACAGGACTCATAAGCCTGGGGTCACTGGTTCAAATCCAGTCATCGCTACCATAAAAAACCTCACTGTTATCGTGGGGTTTTTTATTTTCGCTTAATCTAGCTATGATAATACTAATGGATATTATCAAAACGATAAGACTTGAGCCCGGGCATTATGTTGTTGCTGTTAGTGGTGGTGTGGATTCGATGACCCTGCTGGATATTCTTGTTAAGCGGTATCCGCGCAAAGAATCTGATGTGAGGTTTACTGTTGCGCATTTTGATCACGGTATCAGAGACGTGTCGCATATCGATAGACAGCTCGTGCAAGAACGGGCCGGGCAGTACAAGCTACCATTTGTATTTGAAGAGGGCAATTTAGGCTCGAATACAAGTGAGGCGGCGGCTCGCAAGGCGCGTTATGAGTTTTTGCATAAAGTAAAAACGCATACAGGTGCACGGGGGGTTATAACCGCACACCACCTTGATGATGTGATTGAAACGGCTATTTTAAACATGATGCGGGGCACTGGGCGCAAGGGTATGTCGTCCTTAAAAACGGGCGGGGGCGTATACCGGCCACTTGCCCATATACCCAAAAAACATCTCCGTTCTTACGCGCAAGCAAACGGGTTAGTGTGGCACGAAGACAGCACCAACAACGATCAGTCTTATAAGCGCAATTTTGTGCGCCAGACGCTTGTACCCAAAGCCAAAGCTACATCGACTGATGATTATTACAAACTAGTGGGGCTGATTAGGCGTCAGCGTGAGCTGAACCACGCAATTGACATACAACTTGAAACACTGTTGCATACCCAACCAAGCCGTCAAAGCCTGCGGCGTATTGATGTCGCCATGTTGCCCTATAAAGTGGCAACTGAGTTAGTTGCCGAGTGGTTGCGTCAAAACGGGAAACGCCAACTATCACGCTGGCTGGTAGATCGCTTGACGGTTGCCATTCGTACTGCTCATACAGATACAGAGTTACTTTTGGATTCTTATTCAAAGGTACGGTTTGGTAAAACGCGTGTAGAATTTATCAACCTCTAGCCTGTAAGCCGTTCAATCTGTATAATGCATTGTTATGGATAAAAAACCGTTACGATCTAAAAAACCAGGGGGGAAGAATACAAAGAACAATGTCAAAAACATTGGCTTTGTCGCGATGCTTATACTTATTGGTGCTGTGGTTTTTGCAGCATATAACCAACCAAGTCAGCTACAGGAGATCCCGTATAGTCAGGCAATATCTGATGCCAATAATGACAAGCATGACAAATGGGTCATTGCCGGGTCAGAGGTTAAGATAACAGAAAATGACAAAGACTCTGCAACCCTAAAAACCCAGCGCGACCCCAACGCGACCCTGACCGAAGACGGGCTCGACACCTCTAAAGTAGTCGTGCAGTTTAAGACTCCATCTGAAGGTGGTGGTATCTGGGCGCAACTAGGCATATCACTACTGCCGGTTATATTGATCGGTTTTATTTTGTTCTTTATGTTGCGCAGCGCACAGGGGCAGGGCAATCAAGCCATGAGTTTTGGCAAGAGCAAGGCGCGCCTCTACGGGAACGAAAAAGACAAGGTGGTATTTAAAGACATCGCAGGTTCTGACGAAGCCAAGCAAGATTTGGCTGAAGTTGTTGAATTTTTGAAGTTCCCCAAGAAGTTCGAAGAACTTGGCGCCAAAATACCAAAGGGCGTGTTGCTCGTAGGGCCTCCAGGAACAGGTAAAACCATGCTTGCGCGCGCAGTTGCTGGCGAGGCTAACACACCGTTCTTTAGCATATCTGGCTCAGAGTTCGTCGAGATGTTTGTAGGTGTTGGTGCGAGTCGTGTTCGTGATTTGTTCGCTAAGGCTAAAAAGAACGCACCGTGTATTATTTTTGTTGACGAAATCGATGCTGTTGGCCGCAAGCGTGGATCTGGCATGGGTGGCGGACACGACGAGCGCGAACAAACCCTTAACCAAATATTGGTTGAAATGGATGGTTTTGAACAAGGCGCCAATGTGATTGTGCTGGCTGCTACTAACCGCGCTGACGTTTTAGACCCTGCCCTCTTGCGACCGGGTCGTTTTGACCGCCGCGTCAACATTGGCTTGCCTGACCGCAAGGACCGCGAAGCAATTCTCAAAATTCACTTTGCCAAAAAGCCACTTGCCAAAAATGTAGATCTTGACGCTTTGGCAGCCAAATCTGCGGGTAGCTCGGGTGCAGACCTCAGTAACATAGCTAACGAAGCGGCCATATTAACCGCTCGTCATAACCGCAAAGAAATTACTCAAGAAGATGTCACTAGTGCATTCGAAAAGGTCGCCATTGGGCCAGAACGCAAAAGCAAAATTATGTCCGAAAAGGAAAAAGAATTAACTGCATATCACGAAGCCGGCCATGCTATTGTTGGCCACGTCTTACCAGATAGTGACATGGTGCACAAAGTGACAATTATTCCCCGCGGTGGCACCGGAGGTGTGACCTGGTTTATCCCACCGGAAGATAAAAGTTACCACAGTATAATCGAGTACAAAGATATTTTGGCGCGTATGCTTGGTGGCCGTATTGCCGAAGAAGTTAAGTACGGTGTTGACCGCGTCACAACTGGTGCTGGGTCAGACCTGCAAAAAGCTGCCGAACTGGCCCGCGAGATGGTGACCAATCAGGGTATGGGCAAGAAACTCCGCGACCAAGTTTTCCATACTGAAGAAGGAATGATGATGGAACGCATGATGCATGACAAAGTTTATTCTGACGAAACAGCCAAGATAATTGACGATGAAGTTGAGAGTCTTATTACTGAGGCTGCAAACCGCGCCCGCATTGTCATTAAGGCAAATGTTGGCAAACTCGAAGAACTAAAAGATGCTTTGCTCAAAAAAGAAACTGTCGAAGCTGAAGAAGTCATAACTATTTTGCAGGGGTCTAAAATGCCTGCCGCTGCCGCTTTGTATTAGTCCCTTGGAATAGTTTTGTCAGTAGGGTTGGGTGGGCTATCGGCCAGCCGGCCGGATGTAGCAGTTGGATATATAGAACCGTTACTAACGTTTTTAAAGTGTTCTGGTGGTGCCGCTCGCAGCCCGTTGGACAGAGCAGTTTCGTGCATTATTTTGGCTTCCTCGTCAGTCATAGATGGTGTCGGTTTTACGGACATCATGCGTAAGATTAGCCAAGCGGTAAATACAAGTCCAAACAAGCCTATGCAAATGCCAAAACCACGTACAAAGCCTGCAATCAAAGTATCTTGCTCAAGCAAACCAAGCTTGCCGAAAACAAAATTCCAGTCGTGTATGGGGTCGCCACCACCTAGGCTAACAAGCTGCAAACTCTGCGAACGAGCATCTGCCATGTAGCCTGCTGCACTTTGCGAGGACAGCATAAACCATAAAAAACAAAACAAACTAGCAAAGTATGTCCTGCCCGCAAAAGCCCCGATAATTAGCCCGAGTCCGAGTAGAAGCTCTGAAATTGATCCAGCAGATGCTGTCACGATAGAGGGCAAACCAGACGTGAGTAGGTGCGCCATTTCGTGCAAAATAAAATTAAACGCCGAACCCACGCTAATGATAAACGGTAGATCGTTACGGATATCATAGCTTAGAAGACTCACAAAAATAAATAAGCCAAAAAACCAGACAGGAACGTACCAGTACCATTTTTTGCCCTGAATGTAGGTATTAATTGAAGCGCGTAAACTCTGAATAATCATAAGTAAACTATACCACTGAGCCTGATGCTGTTGCCCATAAAAGATTATGATTTACGACGGCGACAGAAATTAAATGTCGACGTATAATGTTGACAGATGAAACAACGAATCTTGAGACACGCATCTAAGCGCTTGACCGTCGGTGGTGCTGCTGCATTGCTGGTTGCGACGTCTATGGTGGGTCAAATTTTGGGTTTTATGCGTGTTAAGTTGGTGAACGCAAACTTTTTGGCATATGGCCCAGATAGCACTGATGCATTTTTTGCTGCTTTTAAAATCCCCGACTTTTTCTTTTATACAGTTGCCGCCGGGGCTCTGGGTGTCGCCTTTATACCCGTATTGGCTGATCAGCTAGAAAAGCATTCCCGCAAAGAAGTATGGGAGTTGTCTACAAGCTTGCTTAATTTACTTGCAATACTCATGGCATTTTTTGGGGTGATTATTTTTGTTTTTGCTGAGCCTCTTATTAGATACGTTGTTGCACCAAGCTTAAGCCCAGAGCAGCTCCATAATGCCGCTACTATCATGCGCTTAATTGCCTTTAATCCTCTGCTATTTACGGTAGCGGGAATAATGACGGCGACTCAGCAGACGTTTGGACGTTTTTTCTTTTATGCAATTGGGCCGCTCATTTATAACATGACGATAATCGCAAGTATTTTTATATTTAAAGACAACATTGGTCTCGTAGGCTTGGGTGTTGGCGCGCTTGTCGGGGCAATTTTGCAGGTAGTTATCGTGTTCTTTGGCAATAGCGGGCTTAGTTTTAATTGGCGACCGATTATACGGTTTTCTAACCCGGATTTTCGGAAGATTTTGCGCCAACTACCACCGCGTTCAATTGACCAAGGGCTAGACTCAATTAACTCGGTCGTAGAAACAAACTTTGCAAGCCGTTTGGGTACGGGCTACTTAAGTTTTTATGAAAATGCCTATACGCTCCATATGGCGCCGATATTGTTGATTGGCTCGACAATTTCAACAGCTGCTTTCCCGCGTATGAGTGAACGTTTGGCACAGGGCAGAATTGATTTGTTCCGCAAGGAATTCTTACAAATTTTACGCATCATGATCTGGATTACGGTACCCGTGGTTGTGGTCTGTTTCTTTTGTCGTGGCTATCTAGCGCGCATAATATTTGCCAAAGATGCACCGGAAATTGCGGCCATTTTTGGATTTTTGTGTGCGGCAATATTTTTCCGTGTGCAGTACGCGATTGTATCGCGTTATTTTTACGCCCAAAAAGACACCTGGACACCACTGTTTGTGTCTATAATTTCGATTGCTCTTAACGTAGTGCTAGCCTGGAACTTATCACGGCCATGGAACTACGGTGTATCGGGACTTGCGATGGCGCAGTCAATTGTTGCGGCAACAGAAGTGGCAATTTTGGTATTGATAATGGTCATTAAAGATCACCGTTTGTTTGACCGCGTCTTTTTGGGTGGGTTATGGCGCATTATGTCTGTGACTGGATTTAGTGTAGTTGTTACCTATGTAATGGTGAGACTGTTTCCGCTTCAAAGTTCAGATACTGGCTTTTTCACGCTCGGGTTTAAGCTATTACTGATAACAGGAGTCACAGGTAGTGTTTACGTTGGAATGTCGACACTGTTTAGTCTTGAAGAAGCAGAGCCGGTCGTGCGTAGGGTGCGGCAATTTGGCAAAGCTATTTTACGACCCGTTCGCTTTGACTGGTAACAGGGGTAAAAACCTGATATAATAAGTCATAACTTATGAATCAGGACCACATTCGAAATTTTTGCATTATTGCCCATATTGAGCGCTTCGCTTATGAGGCACCCATTTTGGGTTTCTCATCGCGCCGGCAAAATGGAATACATTTTGTCGGGCTGCTCTTCCCGGCTGAGGTTAAGTTGTGAATCAATCACATATTCGTAATTTCTGTATTATAGCCCATATTGATCATGGCAAATCGACTCTTGCTGATCGTTTGCTTGAAATTACCGGCACTGTACAAAAACGCGATATGAAAGCGCAGCTTCTAGACAAAATGGATTTAGAGCGTGAGCGTGGGATTACGATTAAACTTGCCCCTGTTCGCATGAAATATCTCGATTACGAATTAAACCTGATTGATACACCAGGACATGTCGATTTTAGCTACGAAGTTTCGCGCAGTCTTGAGGCCTGCGAAGGTGCAATTTTGGTTGTGGATGCAAGCCAGGGTATTCAGGCCCAAACCCTCGCCAATGTGTATTTGGCGTTGGCGGCAGATCTGACGATTATTCCAGTACTTAATAAAATTGATTTGCCGGCAGCAGATGTTGAACGAGTCAGTGGTGAAGTCATTAGTCTTTTAGGTTGTAAAAAAGAAGATATCTTGCATATTTCTGCCAAAACGGGCCAGGGAGTGGATGCCCTTCTTGATAAAATTGTCGAGCTAGTTCCCTGTCCGAAAGGTTCGGTTAGTGCTCCTACGAGGGCGCTCATTTTTGACAGTTATTACGATGATTACCGCGGCGTTATTTTGTATTTGCGGATTGTTGACGGACAGATTAATAAGTCAGATCAGATCCGTATGGTATCAGCCGCTACAAATGGCATTGCGCTAGAAGTTGGCAGTTTGAATCCTGCGATGTCACCCGCTAAAACACTTGGCGCTGGCGAGATTGGCTATATTGTAACGAACCTCAAGAGTACACGTGAGGCCAAGGTGGGCGATACGGTTACACTCGTTAAAAATGCAGCAACCGATGCCCTGCCCGGCTACCGCGATGTTCAGCCGTTTGTTTATGCTGGTTTGTTCCCAGACAGTAACGAAAATTACAACTTACTAAAAGACGCTATTGAAAAGCTATCGCTTAGTGATTCTGCGCTCGTCTATGAACCAGAAACGTCCCCCGTCCTGGGTTTTGGCTTCCGGATTGGTTTTTTAGGCCTCCTGCACATGGATATTGTGCGTGAAAGATTAGAGCGTGAATACGACCTTGATCTCATCATTACAAACCCATCAACTGATTACCGGATTGTGATGACAAACGGCGAAAAGCGAACTATTAAGTCCGCAGCCGATTTACCCGATCCAGCACAGATAGAAACGGTTAGTGAGCCGTGGATTACCGGCGAAATTGTGGCACCAAAGGATTACGTTGGATCGGTCATACAATTGATTGTAAGTACGCGTGGTTTCCAAAAAAACGTCTCGTACGTCGATGCGCAGCTGGCGCTGATTAGTTTTGAGGCACCACTGGCAAATCTTTTAACTGATTTTTATGACCAACTAAAAAGCATCACATCGGGTTACGGGTCGTTTAATTATGAGCTTGATGATTACCGCGTAGAAAATTTAGTGCGAGTAGATTTTTATGTTGCAAGTGATCGTATTGATGCGCTTAGCATTATGGCGCACCGTAGTGAAGCTGAACGTATTGGTCGGGAGACAGTTGCAAAACTAAAAGAAGTTATCCCTCGCCAAAACTTTCAGGTAGCATTGCAGGCAGGTATTGGTGGTAGATTTATTGCCCGCGAAGATATAAGTGCCTTCCGAAAAGATGTGACAACGGGGTTGTACGGCGGCGACGTGTCTCGAAAGAAAAAAGTATTAGCTAAACAGAAAAAGGGTAAAGAGCGTATGAAGCGATTTGGTAAGGTCGACATCCCTGCCGAAGCATTTACCGTCATGCTCAAACGAGATTAAAATGGTTTAGTTATTAAGCAAAATGCTTACGTTACGTGGCATGTATCTGTTACAATTGACCTAATATGGACAAAAAGCTCAATAAGCAAACCATTATTTCGCGTCTAAAGTCTTTGCAAGTAACGTACCGCCCAAATCCTGACGTTGTGCGGGAACTTTCGCACATAAATTTGCTGGCTGTTGTGGGCCCTACTGGAGCCGGTAAATCAACTGTGACGAAACAAACAGGACTCCCCCTAGTTATTGGTGATACCACGCGGGCACCACGAGAAGGTGAAGTACACGGCCGCGACTATAATTTCCGTACAGATTTGAATCCGCTACTAGAAGAAATTGGGCGAGGTGAATTTGTGCAGTTTGTGATTGAGCGTGAAACTGAACTATATGGCACAAAAGTAACATCTTTTCCTGGCTCGGGAGTGTGTGTTATGTCAATTATCTCCAGCTCAATAAATCGTTTTAAAGAACTGGGATTCGCATCTATTACGCCCGTGTACATTGTACCGCCAAGCAATAGTGAGTGGATGCGCCGTATTGCGGCTCATCACGATAAAGATCTCGAAAGTCGGCTTATGGAGGCGAAAGAATCTCTTACAGCAGCACTACATGACCCCCAGTATATTTTTATTATCAATGACGATCTAGACAAGGCTGTACGAGCACTGCGTGAAGTAGCAAGTGGTAACTTGGATCATGCCGAGTCATCACGCGCCCGCACTAGTGCCGCCACTTTGCTTGAACAATTACAGAAAGCGATTAGATAAGCCCTAGTCAGGTTTATCTGGTACACTCTGTCTATGCAACCCGTGAACTACCTCGAAAATTTAGATTCTTTTGAACAGATTCTTCCTGGCTATCGTCCAAGCATCGAAAGCATCGCTACACTGCAATCAACGCCACTTGTTGTTTTGGTCGGGCCTACAGCAGCTGGTCGTAACACGCTTATTTCAATTTTAGTGAACACGGGTCGGTATCATTTTATTGTGTCCGATACTACCCGTCATCCGCGTGAGAACAATGGTATTTTGGAGCAAAGTGGTCGTGAATATTGGTTTAAATCCGAAGCAGATTTTTTAGAAGGCTTACGGGCTGGTGCATATCTTGAAGCTGCAATTATTCATAAACAGCAAGTTTCGGGAATAAGTATCAGTGAGCTGACGCGTGCGAGCAAGCAGGGCGTTATAGCTATCTGCGAAGTTCAGCCTGATGGTGCAGAAAAAATTCAAGAATACAGCCCAAATAAGCTCATAATTTTCTTACTGCCACCAACTTTTGATATATGGATGGAACGACTACTTGCAAGAGGAAATATGACTAAAGAAGAATTAAAAAGGCGCCTAGAAAGTGCACAGGATGAGATATCTAGAGCTCTTCAAAAGAGTTATTATCAGTTTGTTATCAACAACGAAATTCATGAAGCTGCTCAAGCTGTTGACGAACTTGCCAACGGTCGTATTCCTGATAATGACAAACAAAATCGTGGCAGACAACACGCAGAACAGTTAGCTATCGATGTTCAAATCTATCTAGAAAGCATATAGCGGACTCATGCTGACATTTGTTGACGTAGTCAATATATGAAATAATGTGCTTATGCCAACACTACGCCGTGGTTATCGGCGCCGCTCAGACAAGCAAAAACCCGAAATCGTCACAGGTAGTTTTGAGTTGCACTACGAAGACGTTGTCAATCAGAACCGTTTTGCAATAGTTTTGGTGCTTACAAGCATTCTTATTGCTGTGGCGGCATTTATTCCAAGAGTTATCGATACCTCTGTTGCAGATACGGATAAAGTTTCTATTGAGGCCGAAAAGGGTGATGTGATAAACCAAAATCTTGTTGAGTTTATCAGCGGTGATGTAACTGCCAGCGAAAACAGCTATATTGAGTTTCGCTAACATTCCTTAACTGCCTATTGGCAGTCTGGTAATTTGAGTGCTAAAATAGGTGCATTATGACTGAACGTCAGCAGGCAATCTTACTTGCCATCGTCGAGCAATATGCAGAGGTTGCTAGCCCCGTTGGTAGCAATTTGCTTGCCAAGCTCTTTAGTGTGTCTAGCGCGACAATCCGTGCCGAGATGGCGGAGCTTGAAAGACTTGGCTTTATTACACAGCCGCATACCAGTGCCGGCCGTATCCCCTCAGACAAAGGCTATCGTTTTTATGTGAATTATTTAACAAATCAAGATGAGCATATAGATGAGCGGCGTGGCGAAAAAGCAATTTCAACCCGAATCTCTGCCGGCGGTATGCCCGAGCGTACGATACGTAATGCCGTAGATACACTTGTAGAGCTCACCCACAACCTTGGTATCGCAACAATTGGCGACCAGCTTTACATGAGTGGACTTGGTAATTTGTTTGGTCAGCCAGAATTTGTGTTACCCGGACAAGTACAGGAAGTAGCTCGTTTGCTTGATAATCTCGAGCCGTGGCTCAGAGAAACTGCGCCCAATGATCCGCTAAGTGTCTATATTGGCCGCGAAAACCCCATTGGCCGTGGTGCCGGCTGTTCGCTAATTATTAGCCGCTTTAGAAGCCCCTATTCAGACAGGAGCTATATTGGCGTCCTGGGTCCTACTCGTCAGAGTTATAGGGACGTCACGGCGCTTGTATCGCGTGCTGGTAAGGCGCTAGAGACAGCACTGTACGTGTAAAGTTTAAAACCAGAACGAAGGAATAGTTATGACCAAAAAAGTAACACAGCAAGACGAAGAACTATTGCAGCAAATTGCTGAATTAACAGATGCCCTGCAGCGCGAACGGGCAGATGCTATGAATGTACGTAGGCGCAGTGATCAAGAACGTGCCAAGCTAGGATCTTTCTATAAGGCATCTGTTGTGAAAGAATTATTACCAGTTATTGATAACTTTGAGCGCGCGCTCAAACATGTACCTACAGAATTGCAAGATAATGAGTACATCAAGGGTGTACGGGGTGTCGTAAAACAATTTGAGGATAGCCTCAGTAAACTAGGTGTGAAGCGCATCAAAACTGTTGGTGAACCATTTAATCCACATATGCATGAGGCAATTAGTCTCGAAGAAGGCGATAGTGACACAGAAACGGTCAGCGAAGAACTACAATCTGGCTATACCTTGGATGATGAAGTTATTCGCCACGCAATGGTGCGCGTAAAAAGTTAATATAATTAAACTATGTCAGAATGTAACCAATCTGTACCACCATCAATAAACGAAGACATCCTAAGGATACGAGCACAATTGCCTTCCGGCGCTGGTGCCTCCCCTGATGCTATGGGAACACTTGCATGGGAGCATGGAGATGATGAAGCTGCCAGGTTTGCGTACGAGATAGCTGACCAGATAAAAAGTTTACGAGAAGAAACAAAAGAATAAAATTAGCACTCTAAGTACTTGAGTGCTAAAAAATCTATGATACAATTGTATTAGCACTCTAATATGCACATTGCTAAATAATAAAGGAGAACCACTTTATGGGTAAAATTATCGGAATCGATCTAGGTACAACAAACAGCGCCATGGCTGCAATGCAGTCTGGTAAAGCAGAAATTATTACAAACTCAGAAGGTGCCCGCACCACGCCGAGCGTTGTGGCTTTAAACAAAAATGGCGAGCGACTGGTTGGTCAGCTGGCACGCAGGCAACAAGTAACGAATCCTAAGAATACTATTTACGAAGTGAAGCGTCTAATTGGACGCAGTTTTACCGACAAAGAAGTCCAGCGTGACCTCAAGCTCATGGGCTACGAAATTATTAAGAGTGGCAACGCTGTTAAGGTAAAGATGGGCGACAAAGAGTATAGCCCCGAAGAAGTCAGTGCCATGATTTTGAGCAAATTAAAGGCAGATGCTGAATCGTTCTTGGGTCAACCAGTCACTGAGGCGGTTATCACTGTTCCAGCCTATTTTGATGATTCGCAGCGCCAAGCCACCAAAGACGCCGGCAAGATTGCGGGGCTAGAAGTAAAGCGCATCATAAACGAACCAACCGCAGCAGCACTTGCCTACGGTCTCGACAAGGGCAGTAAAGCTGATGAAAAAATTGCCGTCTATGACCTAGGTGGTGGTACTTTTGACGTTTCTATTTTGGAATTAGGCGACGGTGTTTTTGAGGTCAAGAGCACGAACGGTGACACACATCTAGGTGGTGCCGACTTTGACCGTGTGATTGTTAATTACTTTGCTGCTGAGTTTAAAAAAGAACACGGCATGGATATCACCGGCGATAATGCAGCGATGCAGCGCTTACGCGACGAAGCCGAAAAAGCCAAGATTGAGCTATCGACTGCCAATGAAGTTAATATTAACCTGCCATTTTTAACAGCCGATGCCGATGGCCCCAAGCACTTTGAACATAAACTAACACGCGCAAAGTTAGAAAGCCTAGTCGGAGATTTGATTACTAAAACAGCAGAACCTTGCGAAAAAGCACTGAAAGATGCCGGCCTTAAAGCATCAGACATAAATGCAGTTGTGCTTGTTGGTGGTATGACACGTATGCCGGCAGTACAAGAACAAGTAAAGAAGATTTTTGGTAAAGAACCGATGAAAGGTGTCAACCCAGACGAAGTTGTCGCTGTTGGTGCTGCGATTCAGGGTGGTGTTTTGCAGGGTGATGTCAAAGACGTGCTTCTACTTGACGTGACACCACTAAGCCTCGGTATTGAAACTATGGGTTCTGTTAGCACAAAACTAATTGAGCGCAACACGACTATTCCTACCAGCAAGTCAGAAGTCTTTAGTACTGCTGCCGATAACCAAAACCAGGTAGAAATTCATGTTTTACAGGGAGAGCGCGAGTTTGCAACTGACAACAAGAGCCTTGGACGCTTTGTGCTCGATGGTATTCCACCCGCTCCTCGTGGCGTGCCACAAATTGAGGTCACCTTTAACCTCGATGCTAACGGTATTTTAAATGTCACCGCCAAAGACAAAGGTTCTGGCAAAGAGCAAAGTATTACGATTCAAGGATCATCAGGACTATCTAAAGACGAAGTTGAGAAAATGGCCAAAGACGCTGAAATTCATGCCGAAGAAGATAAGAAAAAGCGCGAAGCCGTTGATAGCCGTAACCAACTAGACAGTGCCATTTACCAAGCCGAAAAGTTAAAAACTGATAATAAAGATAAGATGTCTGAAGACGATATCAAAGTCTTAGACGAAGCTGTAGAGGCTGCTAAAAAAGTGAGTAGCGACGAATCGGCAGATGCTTCTGCGCTCGAATCTGCAGCCAAGGAACTAAGTGAAAAACTCATGCCAATTGGTGCCAAAATGTACGAACAGGCTGCCAAGGATGAATCAAAAGACGAAAAAGAAGAATCTGAAAGTGATGACAAGAAAGATAGTAAAGACGAGCCCGTAGAAGGCGAAGTCGTCGATGACAAAGAGAAGTAGAAATGTTCGAACTTGAACGTTCACAAAATCTTCAAACCTATCATGAGGTACTTGAGAAAGCCGAAGGTTTATTAGAAGCTATTGAGCCAACAATTTACAGTTTTCCGAACACAACAAATTTCGTAGGTAATGTCATTCAAAAGTTATTTCCTCCGAATGTCATCGAAGAGTATACCTCAACTGTGCGCACCGCATCTGCTCCTATTGGTGGAGGAGGCTGGACGGGTGTGTCGGTTAAGGAAACCTCACGGTACGCAAAAAACTCTCCAGAAGTTGTAACGCATCTGGTTGTTTCGGGGTGGACGCTATCAACGCGTCCAGCTGCGTCAGACTACGGATCTTGGTACGAAAAAACACTCTGGACGTACGAAGTACATCCAGATCTTGATAGAGAGATCCTTAGGGGCATTGCCGATATTTTAGACGGCAAAACTGATCTAGAAGACCCGAGACTCATGAAGTAAGCAAACTAAGTATGTTTTCTAGCACTCAAAGGGTAAAAGTGCTAAAATAAGGGCACAAAATTATGAGTGAAAAACGCGATTACTATGATGTTCTTGGAGTTGGCAAGTCTGCTTCTGCTGACGAGGTAAAAAAGGCCTTCCGAAAAAAGGCGATCGAACATCACCCTGATAAAGAAGGTGGTAACGAAGCTAAGTTTAAAGAAGTTAATGAAGCCTACGAAGTCTTAAAAGATGATAAAAAACGCCAGCGTTACGACCAGTTTGGTCATGCTGGTGTTGGTGGCAATAGTGCCAGTGATCCGTTTGGCGGTTTTTCGGGTCAATCTGGCCAGAATGTAAACTTCGATTTTGGTGATCTGGGACTTGGTGATATCTTTGGTAGTTTTTTTGGAGGTGGTCAGCAGCGTCAAAGTCGAGCCAAACGTGGCCGAGATGTCGAAACTGATGTTGTGATTACGTTTGAACAGGCAGTGTTTGGGACGGAAGTTGAACTGAATATGGTCATGGAAGACACATGTGATCATTGTAAGGGCACGACAGCTGAGCCAGGTCATAAACTAGTCGCGTGCGATACGTGCAAAGGCTCTGGGCAGATAATGAATGTCACACGGACAATATTTGGCAATATTCAACAAGCTGTTGTCTGTCATACCTGTCGTGGCACAGGCAAAGTGCCAGAAAAAGCCTGTAGTGTGTGCAAGGGCAAGGGAACGAAATCAAAAAACCAAGAAGTAAAGCTCAAGGTTCCAGCTGGAATTGACGACGGTGCAACGATTCGTCTGCGTGAACATGGTGAAGCACTTGCCAATGCTCCGCGTGGTGATTTATACGTTAACATTAGAGTGAAAGCTCATAAACTATTCACCCGAGAAGGTGATTTGATACTGTCAGAAGAAGCCGTGTCTATGATAGATGCTGCCCTCGGTGCGGACATTGAAGTTGCCACTGTTGACGGACCTGTCACGATGAAAGTTCCTGCAGGTACCCAAAGTGGCACCGATTTTAAACTAAGCAATCATGGAGTGACACATTTACGTTCACAAACACGTGGCGCACACATCGTAACGGTAAATGTCATAACGCCCCAAAACCTAAGTAAAGAGCAAATAGCCATTCTCGAACAGTTCAAATCTGCTAAACCAGCCAAACGCGGCTTTTTTAGGTAGTTTGCGAAGCACAAGCACGTAGGGCATAATAAGACACAATGAAATCTCTGAAAACAAACCAGAGCGGCTTTTTTACGATGATAGTGTGTTTACTTGTTATTTTAATAGCCGTCATCGTTCTTGTGTATATGCGTGTAGCGCAAGCAAATGTATAAAGTACACACGTATGCGTACAGCTTGGTGCGCAATATAGTTAGAGCCTACATTAAATAGCATATAGACATATTGCGACAACTTGTGTCATCATCAAACAATGAATATTTTACTTATTGGAAACAAAGAAACAGCAGATAATCCCGAGCAATACTATGGTGAGTACGCATCATTTTTTGAGCAAGCTATAGGTTATAGCAAAACAGAGAGTACCATCAAATTTACGCTCATCGATGACTTGATCATATCTGTAGGCGATGGAGAGTTTAGTATTTACGATACCCGCCATCAAACAGACCTGGACGCGTATCAGTTGGTACTCATTCGCGGTAAAGGCTTCAGGAATATGTTTGATGTACTCAAAACAGTAAGTAGTTACGGAAAGCATAAGAATTTCCCCGTCGTTAATAACTATACTGATTTTCGCGATTCATCTAAGCTTATGCAGGCTGTACAGTTTTTTGAGCTTTCTATTCCCGTTGCATGTACGGTGCTTGTGACGCCAGCTATGCTTTCAAGAGATACTCCACCAAACTTTGATTTTCCCTGTATTATGAAAGCCACTTTTGGCGCACACGGTAACGATAATTACCTCGTAAAAGACATGGCGGAGGCCAGAGAAATATCCGAAAAGTCTAGTGACAAACGGTTTGTCATGCAGCGTTTTGTGCCCAATGACAACGATTACCGCATTCTTATAATTGGTAAAGAAGTGCTAATAATTGGACGCGAAGCAGTCGAAGGTTCGCATCTCAACAACACCTCTCAAGGTGGTTCGGCTGTGTTGGCCGATTCTGATGAGGTGCCCGCTAGTGTCATAGCTGATTCTCGTCGTATCATAGAACACCTCAACATGGTCATTGCGGGTGTTGACGTGTTGGCCGATAAAAACACGGGTGAATTTTTCTTTTTAGAGGTTAATTCACAACCTCAACTCATGAGTGGCGCATTTGTCGAAGAAAAAGCAAAAGCTGTTGCGAAATTCTTCGATTCTTTACATGATTAAGATTTTGTATAAGGCGTCGTACTCATTATGAATAAAACATTGCGATGTTCTGAGTCTGCGAATGATGTCTTTTTTGTTTGACCTGCCTTGTTAATAGTATCAACAAGAAAAGTTCCGTTTGTACTAATAGATTGTAAACATTCATCATAAATTTTATCGAAAAGTTTGCTATTAAAGTTTAGTATTCTGCAGCACACAAGAAATTCTAACTTATTATCAAGGTTAATGTTTTCATAATTTTGGCTAATTAAATCTTCCATATAATCAAGCATCTTGATATAAACTTGCTTTCGGTCCGGCAGCACGCCTCGTTCATAAAAGTTTGATTCTCCGATAATGCAGTGCGTGTAGAGATAAATAAGTAAAAGAATTTGATCTTTATTCTCTATTTTGTAAATATCTCCTAGCTTATACATTGATTCAATATTAATGACTCCACTATGAACATCAAAAAGTATGTGCTCAACAAGGTAGATGTAGTTTATAGCGTAGGTAGAAAGAATACGTAATGCATCTTCATCTTGACTGAGCTTGACCGCTAAGCCATGCAGTTCATCGTAGGGCTTAATAGCAACCAGTTCTCGTCGTGCATCAACATTGTATATATACAGCATGTGTCGTACGCGAAACAAAGCCAGCATTAATCCTCTCACATCCGGATATTTAGCAAAATAGGGCGCTCTGGCTTCTGCGGCGTTCATCACATTATTCGGCAAGTTTTCTATTATATCTTTCAGAAAATCCGTAACTGGTTTATTTTCAGGTATGATGTTTGTTCGAAGTTCGTCTAAATATTTTTGGCATTGCTCATCATCATTCCATGAGCTTAAGCGACTAGCATAATGAAATTGTTTATCTACCGGTAATTCAGAGAAGTTATGTAAGTAATATGCATGAATTTTGTCAGCAAGTTCCATATATGTACACTAGCATAAGCATAAGTAAAATAACTATTGATTAATTTGAACAAATATGCTATAATTATGTAGTTATGGACCAATTAAACGCCAAAAAAATCATCGGCCGTGTCGAAAAGGTATCTTTCCCTGAACTTGGTATAGGGGTCATACATGCACGCATTGATACTGGTGCACAAACTTCTGCTATTTGGGTATCGAAAGCGGAAGTAGAAAATGGCCGCTTAGCGGTGATTTTTTTCGCTGAAGGACATCCAGAATATACAGGTCAAACAATTTATTACGATGAATATTCCCATGGTATGGTTGCGAGTTCGAATGGCCAAGCCGAGGCTCGTTATAAGATCAAGATACTACTTAAAATTGGCAACAAGAATATTCGTGCTAGACTGACATTAGCTGATCGCAGCACACAAACTTACCCTGTGCTAATAGGCCGGAATGTCCTACGTGGTAAGTTTATTGTAGATGTTAAGCTAGGCGAACCATTAGTAGAGTCTGAGAAAATGAACTCCATCAAAATACAATCAGGACTTAAGAAAGGTCATGCAAAATGAAATTAGCTATTTTATCCAACGGTAATGCCAATTATTCAACCAAGCGACTCGTTGAAGAAGCTGAGAAGCGTGGCCACAATGTTGATGTCATAAAGTACAAGAATTGTCATGCTGCTATCGAACAAAGCAATCCAGTCGTTATCTATAAAGGTAAAACATTAACTGGTTATGACGCAATAATTCCACGTATTGCCACCAACATGACTCGCTATGGCTCAGCTATTGTACGTCAGTTTGAAATGCAAGGAATATACACAACATCAAGCTCGATAGCCATTACGCGGTCGCGTGATAAGCTACGCAGCATTCAGTTACTTGCCCGCGCAGGTGTGGGTATACCCAAAACCGTCTTTACCCGTTCCATTAATGATATCGAAAACCTGATTGACGATATGGGTGGTTACCCAGTGATTATTAAGCTTGCCCGTGGCACACACGGTAACGGCGTCGTTTTAGCTGAAACAAAGAAAGCTGCTAAATCTGTTATGCAAGCTTTTTATGTGATGGACGATGACGGTACCAACATATTGCTACAAGAATTTGTCAAAGAATCTGCCGGTACAGATATTCGTGCATTTGTTGTCGGTGGCAAAGTTGTTGCCAGCATGATGCGTCAGTCACTAACTGATGATTTTCGCTCTAACTTACATCAAGGTGGCGAAGGTGTCGTGGTGAAACTAACTGACGACGAAAAGAAAACTGTGCAAAAAGCCGCAAAAGCCACGGGGCTTTCTATCTGTGGAGTTGATATAATGCGATCAGATCGAGGACCACTGGTATTAGAAGTTAACTCTAGCCCAGGGTTTGGTATTGAGAAAGTAACAGGCCGTAATGTCGCAGAAAAAATTATTGAACACGTCGAGCAAAATGCCAAAGGAAGACAGCGCAAAGACCGCGTTGGCGCCTAAGACAACATCAAAAAGCTTGCTTTTGTGGGTATGTTTTGTGGTTATTGTGGTAGCTATGTGCGGATATGTATTTTTGTCGCGACGGGTAGGGTACACACCGCCTGAATTGGCACAGTGTGAGTACATTCCGAAATTACAAGTTATAGATATACGCCAAGCATCAAACGTTCTCCGTGCTGAGGTGGCACGGAGTCTGTCCGAAAAGAGTCAGGGTTTATCTGGACGCGAATGTTTAGCTAAAGATGCGGCAATGTTGTTTCCGTACGATACAGCAGGGGAATATTGTTTTTGGATGAAAGATATGAAGTTTGCCATTGATATGGTGTGGCTAGATGCTGATAAAAAAATCGTCACCATTAAGTCTAATGCAACACCAGAAAGCTACCCAAAAGAATCATTTTGTCCGGATAAACCCGCACAGTACATTGTTGAGGTTCAGGCTGGATTTTCCGACAAGCTAGGTTGGGGTATCGGAACACAGTTAAGCTTTTGATAATACTTACGTTATAATCTATGCATGGTTGAATATATTCTGCTTGCCTGTATGGCTGCAGTTGTTGTTGTTATGCTTGCACTACGTACACATACGGCAATTTGTTTTTTAGCACTTTGCGCTGGAAGCGTACTGTTGTTATCAAGTGGGGAGAACATGAGCCTGATCGCGAGCTCACTTACGAGTGGTGTTGATGCGTCTGCAAACTTTATCCGGATTATACTGTTACTTGCGCCTGTCTTAATTTGTATTATTACGCTTCGTGGTTATCTCAAAAAATCCCTTACTATTTTTGCGTTTGTTCCCGCAGTTGCAACAGTATTTCTTATGACATTGCTGGTTATCCCAGAATTATCTGCTAGCGCGCAAACAACACTAAGAGCAACTGAAACTTTTCAATTACTTATGCAGTATCAAGAGGTTATTATTGCCCTTGGTTTAGCGACAAGCCTGTTTCTTATACTGATTAGTATGAAAAAACCAGAATCGGCACACAAAAAAGGCAAGCACTAAACTACTATTTTAGATTGATTTTGGGGCATTTTATTGAACGTATCCTGCATAATGCCGTTGCCCACACTACCAAGAGCTGCAATAAGGACAAACAACAGCGGTGCTGGGTACTTGGCTTTTATGTAGATTTCGGCAGCTTGTGAGTATCGCCACATCCACCAATAGTTTGCAAATGGTATGAACAGTAAAAGTCCGATTGGAATATCTTGCTTGGTTTCTCTACGTAGTACATTTGCGGTACTAAAGAGCCAATAATAGATATAAAACAAAGCAGCAAATATAAACGACACAATCATTAACAATAAAATCAGACCAACTATAGTCATGTCTTCAAAATTATCGCTGAACAAAGAAAATATATTGAGCGCTACGTAGCTAACAAACAATAGTACGTACGGAAAGCCAGCTACAAACAGAGGGTTTCGGTTTTTCATAGTATCCTTAGGCAGTTGGTGTTTGCGGAGTATCGGTTGGTGCTGGTGGCGTTGCTGGTGCTGTGACTTCTGTCGTTGTGGTAGTAACTTCTGTTGGTGCAGGCGAGGTGGCTGGAGCTTCTATAGGCACAGTCTGCGTGCCTGCAACTGACTTGTTAAAGCTATCCTGAACTATGGCACAGCCAATTGCGCCAAGAAGCCACATAAGAATAAATGCTAAGACCCCCGACATTTTGTTAGCTGTAGCATGTTCTACACCTTCAGAGTATTTCCAAAGCCACCATATACTGACAAACGGAATTATAATAAGCCAAGCGGTTGGTATGTGTGCGCCTTGCTTGTTGAGTTCGTTTTTGGTGACAACAAACCAATAAATTGTATATATGCCGAAAGTAAGAAGACTAAATAAGAACACTAATAATGGACTACGATTTTTCATAATTTTTCCTTAAATATATTAATTACTCTAAGCTTACGGTTAATTGGCGACAGTTGCAAGATTTTGGCATATAAATACCCCAAAACAGCGAGGCATTTTTATATGAAGGGCCATAGTAGGCGCTATTGCAACTTTAATAAAAATACATCCTGAGCTTTTAGTTTATTTATAGTTTTACAACAATGAAGCAAGAAAGAGGATGCCTATACCTGCTTCAACTGCTAGGCCTATTAGATTTTTAGACTGATAATAACGTTCAATTAATATTGAACACAATCTCGCTACTGCCGCTGAACTCCAAGCCAAACCTGCCACCACAAAAGCATCCTGAGAGCTAATAATTAGGCAAGATATACCAATTCCTAAAAATAATCCACCGTAGGTTGCTCTAATCTCCGATTTTCCAATTTCTGACTTTTCCTTGATGCCCACCATATTGGCTATCTTGTACGGAAAAAATAATCCCAACACTCCGAGTGTTATCGTGAACAGTGACGCTATTATTGGTAAATATTCATTCATTTTTTATATTACTTATTAGATATTGAATATAAACTATACATACTTTAACAGAAAAACTCTCCATGATAGGAGAGTCTAAGCATAAACGCTTTGGAGGGCCCAGTGGGACTCGAACCCACGACACCTTGCTTAAAAGGCAAGTGCTCTAACCGGCTGAGCTATGGGCCCGCAGTAGCGGTAGCTCCTATGTGATAAGTCAAGAATGTATGAGAAAAGTAAATTACTTTAATATTCATAAGAAGTCTGGACTTTATATCAAGCGAAAATAATTTCGCAACAGGGGTTATTATCTGTTATTTGATAAAAAAAGTCAATAACAAGCATTATGATAGGTGGTTTAGAGCTTAGCCTGTTACTGAGTGAGTGGCAATAAATCCTTGTTACGCGATATACGTGCTACTCTAAGTACTGAAACGGTAAAGGAGTTTTACATGAATGATAGTAAAACCACACGAATTCACGACGAGCTAAAAGCCGCTGGGATTACAGGCTATGGCCTGACCAAGATGGCAATTAGGGAATTGCCGCATATTCTCCACGACGATGAGCACATTAGGGGTATTTTGTATGGGCAAATCGGTGGCGGTAACTCCGCCACGCTCGTGGCAACAGATAAAAGAATAGTATTTGTGGATAAGCGCATGATGTTCATGACCGTAGATGAAGTCGCGTACGATGTTGTATCGGGCATCAAAGTCTCTTCTTCGGGTCTGTTTACGACAGTGCAACTCCATACAAAAGTTAACGATTATCTATTACGTCGTGTTAATGCGCAGTGTGCTCGTATTTTTACATCTTTTATCGAAAAGAAGAGACTTGAAATTGCCGGATACGAACAGCAAGTAGTTCCAAAATCTGCTGATGTAAAAACAGAATTTTTTGATCCGAATGAACATGCTCAGGCGTTAGAGTTTTTGAAAGCGCACGAATCTGCCGTACTTTCAACAATAGATAGAACCGGTAACGTGCACGGTGCGGTTGTGTATTATGTCTTGGACCACGAAAACCGTATCTATATTTTGACAAAATCAGAAACGAGCAAAGCTAAGAATATATTTGCCCACAATCAAGTTGCTTTGACATTCCACGCCACTGGTAGCCTGCAAACTTTGCAAATTCAAGGTTTTGCAGACGTAGAGACTGACGAAATAGTGAAACATGATGTCATGAAAAACATCGTTAAGCTTAGAAAATACAATGAGACAATTGCTCTACCGCCTGTAACAAAGCTCCACGAAGGCGCATTTATGGTGATTCGCATTACCCCAAGAACTTTGAAATTTCATGACTATGCAAAAGCCGAATAGAATTGGTATCGTGCATATGCTTGCATTTGACTAAACTACACGTATAGTTTCTGGCATGGAGAGGCGTACAGTCTACCGCCGTACGACGCGGTATATCGTGTGTGGCATGGCCGTGCTTGCGGGTCTTGGGTGGGCACGGTTTTCGGGTGATGTCACTGGCTGGCTACCGGTGCTACTGGGGTTATTTGTGCTCGTGAGTTTTAAAAAAGCCCGTGTCGTATCAGTTTATGCTGCTATTTTGTTTGGGTTTAGTCTTGGCTGGTGGCGTGGCGGCCAATTCATGAGTGAAGTCACTTATTTAACCACGCTAAACAATGATAAGGTTACGATTGTCGGCAAGGCTTTGACAGACGGTGTGTATGATAAACAGGCTTCGCTTGCCTTTGACATGGGTTCATTAGAGCTTGAATCGCCAGAGCAAAGGGCTTTGGTTGGTAAAATTGGTGTGTCGGGTTTTGGCGAGAGGGCAGTTTACCGCGGCGACGTCGTGCGCGTAACAGGCAAATATTACCCATCACGTGGCGGCCGGGTTGCATATCTTAGCTTTGCAAAATTAGAAGTTATTGGCCGTTCGCAATCAGTCATATACAAGACAACACGGGAATTTTCGGCTGGCATGCAAAATGCTTTGCCAGAGCCACAGGCGTCATTTGGGCTGGGCCTATTATTTGGTCAGCGCAGTACCTTACCAGAGAATACTACGGTAATTCTAGCAGCCGTCGGATTAACACATGTTGTTGCAGTTTCGGGATATAACTTAACAATTCTTGTCAGTGCTGCCCGCAAGCTGCTTTCTAGAAGGTCAAAGTACCAAGCATTAGTAGGGGCTAGTGTGTTGATAATTTTATTTTTACTCGTAACAGGCGCCAGCCCATCAATTGTACGGGCATCGATTATTAGCTTTTTGTCACTTGGAGCATGGTATTATGGCCGAAATATTCGGCCAATGTTGCTAATTATCTTGACGGCATCACTCACGGCACTATGGAATCCTCTATACATTTGGTCTGACATAGGCTGGTACTTATCCTTTTTAGCATTTTTTGGAGTTTTAGTGGTGGCACCAGTGGCAAAACAACGGTTTTTTGGTGATAAAAAAGTAGGCATACTGAGTGAACTAATCCTAGAAAGTACGGCAGCGCAACTCATGACACTACCACTCATTCTATATATCTTTAACGATTCAAGCTTTGTTGCTATTTTTGCCAACTTACTGGTTGTACCTTTGGTGCCACTTGCGATGTTGTTCAGCTTTATAGCCGGCATGGCAGGCATGCTGGCGCCAGCCTTTGCGGGTTGGTTTGCGTGGCCGGCGCGCTATCTTTTAACGTACTTACTCGATGTCGCAACACTTGTATCTCGTATCCCGTACATGCAGTTTAGTGTTTCAATTGGTCTGTATTCTCTGATTTTTATGTATGCAATTATAGTCAGTACAACAACCCTATGGTGGAAAAAATCCAAAATCAGTAGTAAAATAACAGATGTAAACGAACCTAATTATCAAACATGAGGTTGTAATGTCCGGACATTCTAAGTGGTCAACTATTAAAAGACAAAAAGGTATCACCGACGCTAAGCGTGGTGCAGTATTTACGCGTATTGGTAACCAAATTGCCATTGCTGCCAGGGGCGGTACTGACCCAAACATGAACTCGGCGCTTGCTATGGCAATAGAAAAAGCCAAGGCAGCTAACATGCCAAGTAATAATATAGATAGGGCAATCGCGCGGGTTGCCGACAAATCTGCCGCCCAGTTACAAGAAGTAATGTATGAAGGCTATGGCCCTGGCGGGGTGGCTATATTGGTAGAATGTGCCACCGATAACCTAAATCGCACCTACCCAGAGGTGAAGCATGCTTTTACGAAACACGGCGGTAGTATTGCCGAAAAGGGAGCTGTGGCCTTTCAGTTTGCGCGTAGGGGGGTTATAAGGGTAAAAGGTAGCGGTGAAGACACCTTGCTAACCATTCTTGACGCTGGCGCTGAAGATGCCAACGAAGAAAACGAAGAGATGCTTGTCTATACAGAACCAAAAGAACTAGCAAAAGTACGCGATAATCTAAAAGCTGCCGGCATTACTGTTATAGAAGCAGAATTATCGTACGAACCTATTAACACGCTTGAGATAACCGACGAAGCAACACAGGGCAAAATCGAGCGCCTTATGGATGCCCTCGACGAATTAGACGACGTGGTTGCAACTCATATCAACCTGTCATGAAGTTGTATTTGTCTTCACAAAATTTAGGTGATTACGCTGACGAACTTCTTAAGCTGGTCGGAGATAAAAAGCGTGTTGCATACATTGGTAATGCTATGGATTACGGAAGTCCAAACGCCAGACAAGATAAAATAAATCAACACAAAGCTCAGTATGAATCTTTAGGCTTTGTGTTTCATGAATTTGACCTGACTAACTATTTTGACGACCCAATAGCAGATAATGTGTTGGATGATTATGGACTGGTGTGGTGCAGTGGCGGTAATACTTTCTTGCTTAATTATGCCGTGCACCGCAGTGGGTTTGCTGCCGTGCTGAGCCGTAAAGTCACTAGTGGCGAATTAGTGTACGGCGGCTCAAGCGCTGGGGCCATACTGGCTACGCCATCGCTGCATGGTTCTGAAAACGGCGACGAACCAGGCCACGTAACAGAAAGATATGGCGATGAGATTGTCTGGCCGGCTCTTAATCTCGTGCCGTTTTATATTGTGCCGCATTACAAAAGTGATTGGTTTGGAGCAGAAGCGGACTCCATGGTGAAATATTTCGAAAATAACGGACTACCATACCATGCCCTGCACGATGGCCAGGTGATAATCTGTAATGAAGATGAAACGAAGGTGTTACGGTGATTATTATATGAGAATCATTGGCATTGATCCCGGCACGGGAATACTCGGCTTTGGGATTATAGAAGTTATCAAAGGCAAGCCGCAACTTGTTGACGGTGGTGTCATTCGAACCCCAGTTAAAGAAGATGATGCTGTAAGGTTGCTAACAATTTACGATGAGCTTACACACATAATTAAAGATACAAATCCCACAGAAATGGCGGTGGAAAAACTTTTTTTTGCACAGAATGTGACAACTGCAATCACCGTAGCGCAGGCGAGGGGAGTAGTATTGCTTACAGGCATGCAATCAGGGTTAAAAATTGCAGAATATACTCCACTACAGATCAAGCAAGCTCTGACTGGATATGGCAGAGCAGAAAAAAAACAAATTCAGGAAATGGTTCGAGTTATTTTAGGACTAAAAGAAGTACCAAAACCAGATGATTGTGCAGATGCTCTTGCAGCTGCAATAACGCATTCTATGACTAATCACAGATAACCATTAAACACTGCCTAAATTACGTTATTATTTACGGCCGTTACAAAAAACGTAAATCTATCTATTTATCAATCTATATTATGTAAGTGAAAATGGGCAGTTAACTTTTCGAATATTTCAGAATTTTCCACCTCGAGTAATAATATATGTTCCTTAATTCCATAGGCATCGCGAATTTTCTCAAATTCTTCGAAACAAGGTAGTGGATGTACCCAGACGCTTTGCTGTAACTTCCGGAAGCCAAGTTGCTTGATAAGTGCCCTGACTAGATGGCGAGCTCTGCGTTGATCTTCAGGAATATCATATATGATCATTCGCCATTTTCCATCCCAGTTAGTCTGTTGCGTAAGTGGTTTTATATTTAGTCTTTCGAGTTTATGAATTCCTTTAGCGGTAATATGATAGCCACTGTAAGCGCCACCTCCAATACTTTCTTGGTCCTTAAGCCTATACAGAATAGTGCGTGTTTGGGAAGGTGGGTAATCTGACGCTAGAATAGCAATAACTTCTTTAGATGTGTAATGTGAGGCGTCTTTTATGAGATTGAGAATAGCTACAACAATTTCCCGCGTTAGTTTTTCGCCTAAGTATTTTGTACTCACAATTATATTTTACATTAATTTTGACGGTCGTCATTTATTACGTAGAATTACTTAACAGGGATGAGTGACTTCTGATGGTATACTATGTTTAATGATTGCAACACTTTCTGGGGTACTTAGCGAAAAACTGATTGATAGCATCGTGCTTGAGGTTGGTGGTGTTGGCTATGGATTACATGTTACGCTAGACGATTACGCGCGGTTGCAAACAGGAGATAAAGCCAAATTTTATGTATACGAGCATATTCGTGAGCAAGCGTATGATTTATTTGGTTTTGTGTATCTAAATAACAAAGGATTGTTTATGCAACTATTGGGTGTTAAAAACGTTGGGCCCAAAGTTGCTATGGCTGTATTGGATGCAGGCTCTGCCGATATGGTGCGAACATCAATTGCAAACGGTGATGTTAGGTTTTTGCAAAGTGCAAAAGGCGTTGGCAAGCGTGCAGCAGAACAGATAGTGGTTGAGCTTCGTGATAAAGTAGGGATTCTAGCCAGCGGAGCCGCAGAGGATATTGTGACACGACCGGGTATATACATGCAGGATGAGGCAGTCGAGGCACTTGTAGCCCTTGGTTACAGCCCACAGGATGCTACGGTGGCGTTACATGGTATCGATAAAGACTTGCCTCTTGAGCAACGTGTCAGGATTGCGCTAAAAGGCAGAAAATAATGACTGTTGAACGCATAATACATACCACCACAGACAATGACGACCCAGTAGAAGTAGAGTTAGAAATTAGTTTGCGGCCACGTGATTTTGCGAGCTATATTGGACAGGAAAGACTCAAGCAAAATCTAAAGCTGGCGATTGATGCCGCCAAGAAACGCGATGAGCAGCTTGATCATATTTTGTTGTATGGGCCACCAGGACTTGGCAAGACAACTATGGCTAGCGTTATAGCCAACGAAATGGGTGCTAGTATCCGCGTCACGAGTGGGCCGGCAATTGAGCGCGCTGGGGATCTTGCTAGTTTACTTACCAATCTACAAGATGGTGATATTTTGTTTATTGATGAAATTCATCGTTTGCATCGCAGTGTTGAAGAAGTTTTATATAGCGCCATGGAAGATTACAAAATCGACATTATGCTTGGTAAAGGCCCAAGTGCTCGTAGTTTGCGCTTGGATGTGCCTAGGTTTACTCTAATTGGCGCAACTACACGTACCGGTGCGCTAGCGGCACCGTTACGTGATAGGTTTGGTATGATGCACAGGCTTGAATTTTATACTCCGGAACAAATTGCCCAAATCATTATGCGCGCCGCCGGAATACTTGATTCAAAAATTCAACCTGAAGCCGCAACAACTTTGTCTACGCGGGCGCGGTTAACACCGCGTATTGCCAACCGATTGTTAAAGCGGGTACGGGATTATGCAGACGTAAACGGAGACGGCATTATTGATACAGTTATTACTGCCAAAGCGCTACACATGCTGGAAATTGACGAGCTTGGGCTTGACCCGGCAGATAGGCAACTACTGGAGAGGATGATAGAAAACTATGGCATAAACCCTGTTGGGCTCAATACCTTGGCTGCCTTAACGGGTGACGAAGCGACAACCATTGAAGATTTTTATGAACCGTATCTTATGCAAATAGGATTGCTTGAGCGCACTCCGCGCGGCCGAAAGGTGACACATAAAGCCTATAAACATTTAGGAAAAAAACATCATGAAGACACCAGTCAAACCAGTTTTGTGTAATATAATAAAACAATATGAATAAATCTCACGCAGAAGAATTGCACCGAAAAGCCGCATGTTACAGATTGTCTTTAGTTGGTCGCAAATTTTTTAAATACATAGAATTTGATCCGCAAGAAGAATTAATAGCAGAAATACGTAAACACCCAATCGGTTTACTATTTATATTTTTAACAGGCGGTTTTGTTATTTTTGCAACTATTATAGTGTCTACTTTGGCAATTACAGGTGATTTTGCTGCAACGCTTGGAAGTGCTAATTCGAATACTTTCAACCAATTATTTGTCCTTATATCATTTATTCTCATAGTTGGCGCAATAATCGCAACGTTTATTGGTGCTTTCTTGTACCGAAGCAATGTTATCTATGTGACAAGTGAGAAGATTGCTCAAGTACTGTATATTAGCTTATTCAATCGTAAAATTTCACAGCTTTCAATTGGTGATGTACAGGATGTAACCGTTAGCCAAAAAGGCATAATTGCCTATGCATTTAATTATGGTACCTTAGTTATTGAAACCGCCGGAGAACAGCAAAATTACACCTTCACGTATGTACCAGATCCATACGAAAAATCAAAACTTATTGTCGGTACGCACGAAAAAAATCTTGAACTACACGGAAACTAGTTTTTCGTCAGTAAATTTTTAGACCAGCCTAAACTATTCACTGAAAGGGTTATTGCGGGCTTCTTCAAACTCTTTTTTTATTTCAATATTCTGCTCACTAAGATCGCGCAGTGTTTTACCGGCATTATCATCTATTTTAGTACGCTTTTTTGATTGCAATCGTTCATTTATTTCGGCGTCAGATGGTGTCATTGCTGCTTGGCGAGTGGTCGTGAAAGCAAGGTACCCATATACAGCACCAAATATAACAAAACAGATTATCACGGCGTAGCGTCGTATAAATGCGACAGACTGCATTATTAGATTTCTTACATGTTCCATTACTGTGTCCCTGGCTTTACGAAACTATTTAGGGTTAATGTAAAGGTAATTAAGCTTCGATCATTATCTTCGGGTATAATATCGATGCTCGTTACTTGTGCTGTGCGGCGGTTTTTTTCTAATTTTTGTAGATAACTAATAAGCTTATCAAAGCTAACGGGTTGCTTTGTGTCAGATTCTACTCTTATCTCCATCGTATAGACGCCCTTAAGGTTTTTTAGCGGTGTTAATTGACTCGTGTTTCCTGTTGACGTATTTTTTGCTGCCTTGTCATCGTTGTCTGTTGATTTTACATTTTTATTAATATTACCCAGTTCGGATTCGGGGAAAGTAACAGATACAATACTTACTTGAGATTCTTGTGCTAAATTAACAAGTTCCAGTACTGTACGTGCTTGATCTTTCTCTTGTGGTACGACTGCTTTGGCGATTTTTTCGAGTTCTTCATACTCTTTTATATCTTTTATAGCTTGTTGTAGTATGGTTGTTTGATTTTTTGTGACACTATCTTGTAGTTTATACTCTTTTAATGTCTCACCTTCGTCTAGAATCAGTTTGTTGGCAAAATATATGCCAGCCGCGCACAGACCAACTATGACAACGATTCCACCTAGCATTATAAAAAAGACGCGCTTACTATTCATCATTGCCCGCCTTGATTAAGCTTTAAAAACTCATTGTTATCTTTAGAGAACAAGGCACGAATTGTTGCGGTGCATGGATATTTTTCTCCTTCTTCCGGGACACAAGTAACCGCACCAAGATCTGCTTTTTCAAAAATACCATTTTCAGCATCTGCCAAGTTTACTTGAGCCTGAACACCTGTTTGGTATGATATGGCTCCAATAGATATATCTAGACCACCCTGCAGGTCGCTTGTTAGGTTAAGTTTTTCTAGAACAGTTCCCTGCGGTATAGCTTTTCCAATTTGAGTTAGTAGTTTAGAAAACAATATTTCTTTTGATAAAACATCTACAGCAAGCTGTAAGTTGCCTTTCATTTCTTCCGAACGTTTCAGGGTAGCTTCCTCATTTTGTTGATTTAGTAGAGCTTTTGTTGTGTCGATAGATTGTTGGTAGCTTTTGCTTTCATGTTTTAGATAAAATAGTCCACCGGCTGCAACAAGTAATACGCCTAGTCCAGCAAAACCTATACCAAGACCCCACTTTATTAAAATACTGTTACGTCTGGCATACCAGATTACTTCTTTTTTTTCGGGGGGCATTAAGTTGATCATTTCCATATATCCTTGGGGTTCATTATTGCCGCACCTGCAGCCGTCACATACAGAGAACGTTCAGCTTCGTGAGGGGGCTGTAGTTTGTTCATGCTGAAATGACTCCAGAAATTACACATACGCGTTGGGATGCGTAAATTATCAGATAGGTAATCTACGAGGCCGGGCATGTTAGCTCCACCACCCATAGTTATGATTTGACCTATGGTGCTTTTGCCGTCAGTGCGTTCTTCGTAGTATCGTACTACGCGGCGAATTTCCTTCACCAAAGAATCAAGTTGGGGTTTGAGCGATTCGCGTATTTGAACCTGTTTTTTACTGACACCAAGACCGTATTTCGTCTTCAGATTACTGGCTTCTTCTTTTGGGACACCAAGTGTTTCAGAAATACGGGTACTAAAATCATCGCCACCACCTGGAACAGTCCCGTTAACCACTAAATTTTTATCAAACACTGTTAAGTCTACAGAAAGTGAGCCTAGGTCAATGAGTATGGTTGGTATATCGTCGCTTTTTTCAGCACGTGCAATAATACGGCTAGCAGCTGAAATAGTGGTTTCTAAAGAACACACCTCAAGACCGAGGATATCAAAAAATCTCATGTATGAATCAACAATATTTTTAGGAACACCGACAACTAAAACCTCTCGGTCGCTACCGGTAACATTTGTAGCGGTGTAATCAATGTACAGTTGATCTAGTGGAATAGGAATATATTGCTCTGCTTCAGATCGAACTGCCTCATCTAGCTGTTTTTTGCTGAGTATTGCTGGTACTGTCATGACACGCGAATATGCTTTTGAGGCTGGTATGGTTGCCGCAACGCGACGCGTGGTGATTGATCCAATTATATTTTTTGCAAACAAATCCCGGGCCGCTTTAGCGAGGGGTTCAAAATCTATAATTTCGCCGTCTTTGATGGCTTCTGACGGAAAACTCGCAACGCCGTAGCCACTGACTATGATTTTTTTACCCTCCGATACAACCTGCATAACTTTAAACGTGTCAAAACCAATATCAAGACCAAAAAGTGGTTTATCTTTATAGAAATAGGTATTATTCATGATTTAACTTTTTTTAACATAAGCATTAGTAATAAGTATATCAGATGTAAAATGTAAAAATGCTGTTTTTTAGTGCTATAGCATGCATATTAAGGAGTTACTAAAATCTCACGCCACTTTAAAATATCGTAGGTACTTGTAATCGGGAAGTTAGGTGGTGGTGCGTAGAGCAAACTATAGTCGTAGTTTGTTTCGTTGTAGTACATGCCTCTTAGTGGTGTGCCGCCAGAATTTGTCCACACCCATGTCCAAATCTGGCGGGTAGCAATTGATCCATAAGAGACAAGCTTTTTTGCTGGGTCATTCCATACAGGTACTTGTCTAGAAAGATAGGTAAATGGCACAACTACCGACCCATCTTTTGCAATTAATGCTGCGTTAATTTCAAACGGATAGTTTGATACAGCATCATTTGGTTTCGGTGGGGCATACGGTGCAATTAAAATGTCACTTTCGGCAATAAGACCAATTGCATCGCGACCGGTTTTCTCTTCGTATTTAATATCATCGGCAATAATAATATCTGTTTGTTCAGTAGCGCTTGCTAGCCTACCCGAGGCAATTGTGACGCGGCCTTCAAACACACTATTGGTACGTACCCAGACATTATCTTCTACAAAAATAACCCCACTAGCGGGGACGGCAATGTTGTCTTGGATGAGTGTTTCATTAAGTGCTGCTTGCCAAGTGCTTGTGTAAGTGTTGTTATTTGTAAAGCTATAGACTTCATTTGCAACACCGTACAAATTGTAGGTATTGTTATCATTAAGCTCAATTAAGTATCCACGTGTAATGTTAAATGCGGGCTGGTAGCGAGGGATATAAGCATCTGTTCTTGTAGTAGTTACGTTTGAACAGGCTGTTGGCGTGGCTGCAATAGCGGCCGTAGCAACACTCGATAGAAAGGCGGTTTTTTTTAGATTACAGAGTTCGGCAGTAATGGCGTTAAAGTTTACGGCTGGAACAGGGTAGCGCCAACTGCCATTGTTATTAGTTGAATTTCTGCTAGCACAGTTAGTCCCAGCATTACACCAAACACCGTTACGCGAGGTTGTGCCGTTTCCGCCGAGGTTAGCCGGGGGCACATACGTTGCATTAGCGCTCGTGACATCACCCGCATTTGGTCCATCCATACGTATACCAACGTTTGAGTGTGTCGGCCCGTTAGAAGACTCGTAATCGCCAAACCAAAGCGCTCCATCACCCACAAGACCATAACTCGCAAACGATGGTGCACCAATTTCTGCTTCAACTGTACGGCGATTGCTATTACCATTAGTTTCTCCGACGGCTCGCACGACTGCGACTGTTGAGCCTAAAGACTTCGGCTTAATATATAGTGTATATTTTCCTACAATAATGCCATTATCGTCTTTGTAGTCGTGTTCATAAGGACCATAAAAACCGTTAAATTCACCACCTACAATTGGCGTACCGCCAGTGTTGCCGTCTTGAAAATCGGCACCCGAATGGCTTAAATGCCATAAATAATAGTTAACTCCGGCGTCTGCAATATTTAGTGATAGTTGGTTTTTGTTGGTCCGTATAGAGTCAGAGAGTACGAGGTCAAGAACACTTGTAGTCGCAACTAATATAACAGTAATTGCCGCCAAAAAACCTAGGACCCACGTTAAAACATGACCATTTTCATCTTTATGGGTCATAGATTCGTCTTTCTATTACGTAAATTAACCGACACTGAGCTAGATGTATAATCTGTTGCAGTTGATTGATAGACTTTTGTATATAAGTTAATATTGATGTTCTTTATAGCCTGTAAGTCGCTAACAGGTGAGCTAAGTTCGGTAAAGTTTGAGGTGTAGTATTTGAATGCTGGAAAGCCAGATAGCTTATAAAAATTATCGACAATTACAACTGTCTTTTTTTGTGCTGCAATCAGCGTGCCAATTGGGTAGTCGGCTGTCATGGGGGTGACATCTGCAAGTAGCTTATCTTCGGCACCATTTAGGTAATATGAAATTTTCGATGTATAAGCATCTTGCGGAGAAAAATAGGCGTATGCGGTAATTTGATACTGATTAGCAACCTCTATATAGTTTGAACCACGTATGACGCGGGACACGCGGAATGAGCTATCAGATAGCCTGCTACTTGCAAGTCCTTGTGCTTGAATTTTTAAAAAACTATTGATTGTTGACGATGTAAATACGAACAATGTAATAATGAGTATGCTACTCATTAGCATAACAACCACAAGTTCGCTAAGTGTGAAGCCTTTGTTGTTAGGGTGCGACATTGATACCTCCGAGTAGTCCTAATCCATTTGGAATATCAAGCGTAGACCCACTAGCTACGATAGTGAGGTTTGACTGCTCAATAGCGGCGGTAGCTAAGTTAACTGTACAGTTAAGCTCTGAATCAACGCCGGTACACGATGCAACCATGTTGCCACCAGAATTTTTTACAGTTACTGAAGTCGCACACAATGCGGGATTGGAGCTATCGCAGGGCAGTCCGCTACCCCTAATAGTAAATGTATGTGTGCCTGTAGATTTACTGGCCGTGCCATTAGTTACGCTAAAGATTCGAGGAAAGTTTACATTTGTAGAAAGAATTAAGCGAGCTTTCTGGTAATAGCTGTTACCGTTAAACGGGAAAACAGGACTAGGTGGGTTACTTGCGGTATAGGTTGGTACACTAATCGGCCCAAACTGATTTGTCCCCGCGTAAGGCACGGCCGCAACAAGATAGTAGTTTGTAGCGCCAACGGTACAGTTACTAGCACCGGTATCGCCACAAAATATATAACTACTTGGCGTCAGATCTTGCATGACAAAGTTACCGGATGCGTCTGATGTAGGTCGCGTATCGGTAGGAGTAAAGTTATCAAAGTAATATGATAAATCGGTTGAATTACTATATCTTTTTTGGCCTCCTTTGGCATACACCTGTACATTGCTTAAAACAACCCCAGTTGTATTATATGTTTCACCAACAAAGCTATACTGCCCCATAGGATCTATCGTCATTGTCACGGACGACGACTGTTGAGTAATGATGTTTTGATTAGCAAAGTTTGGAGATAAGCCACCAGCTGATTTAATGGTAAACAGGTTCGAATAGCCAGATTTGCTTGCAGTAATTTTATAGTTTGCGTTTGAGTCGGGGGTGAGGCCATAAAATATTGCAATACCATTAGAATCAGTACTATCGTTAACATTAATACTAGGTACTAAAACCGTATTTGCAACATTTACGAGCGCACCCGACACTGGGTTACCTGATGAGTCGATAACCGTCACCGACAAGCCACCCGTGGTACTATTGGTCTCGGCAATACGGGCTGCAATGTTTGTATCTAGTTCTGATACTTTTTTTCCAAGCACAAAGACTTTAATGTTTGCAATTTTATAATCAGCAGGGTTTAGGTCTGGGGTTGCCGTGGCTGGTTCTGGTAAATTTCGGCAAATTGCTGCCTTTAACGCTGGGGTTGCATAATTACCACAACCATCAAATGCATCGTCAATGTAGTTTATAGAAGTTTTGATTTCATAGGCAACATTATCTAGGGTTATGGTTTCCGTGTTGGGCAGGGGTGAAGGGTTAGGGATGGCGCCACCAACAACAGCCAAACTGTCATAGGGTAGAGACTTTAGATACTCTAAACGGTTTGTCGCCAGCTGCGTACCAATAATCTTTTGGCGGGAAAATATGGCAGTTGAATTAAGCGCCACAAAAGCACTTAAAAGCGATATGGACATGATGCCAATCACAACTGATGAAACCAAGATTTCAATAATCGTGAAGCCTTTTTCGTTCACCGAACTGCCCACCCTTTTAAACAGAGTCATAATAATACTTATGATTATAGCAAAAAAGTTATGTTTACTATAAAAAAGCTCCCTTTCGGGAGCTTTTTTATAGTAAACATAAATTACTACTAGTTATTTACGCCAGTGATGTACACAGCCTCGTTACCAACTTTTTCGTTCCAATAACCTATTGACATTTGTGATCCGTCAGCCAGGACAGAGTAGCAGTATGCGTCTGTTGCTTTGGTCACAGGAGGGGTTGTGCACGAACCAATTGTTGTGCCGCCATCTGCAATTGCATTACCGCTTGGGCTTGTTGTTGTCTTTGCGTCAATTCCATCAGCTTCTTCCAATTCTGCGAGGGTTGGATAAATACCTTTATTTGCGTAACTTTCTTCTGCTTTTTTAGCGAGTGCGCTTGCATCAGCTTGTCGGTCTGAGTCGCGAGCACTCTTAGTAACGTTACCATAAGCCACAAATCCAATTGTAGCCAAAATTCCGATTACCACAATAACGATCAAGAGTTCGATGATTGTGAAACCTTTTTGTTGATTCTTTGTTGTCATATTTGCCACACCCTTTTTTTAATTATTTAATTTTAGATGCAATTTTTCAGCTATCTCGCTTATGATTTTATGACTGTGTAGCCCTCTTGTCAACTACTATCGCACAGTTTTTACTTAGCAAGACTAGAAGTGAGTGATCCGAGTGGCCCCATAACACTGGCAGCAACTAGGCCAACCATGCCACCCAAGATAACAATCATAAGGGGCTCCAGTAAGGAACTTAGACTTTCGATGGTAGCGTCAACTTCTTCTTCGTAAAAGTCGGCAACTTTGACAAGAATTTTGTCTATTTGGCCTGTTTCTTCACCAATAGCTAACATCTGGGCAACAATAGGTGGGTAATGGGGGCTTTTTGATAACGAATCAGATAGTTGCTTACCAGCTTCAACGTCTTTGGCGGCTTCGAGAAGCTCCTTTTCGAGGACTTTGTTGCCAATACTACCAGATGTAACACGGATAGCATTGTTTACTGGTACACCAGCCGACATAAGGCTTGAAAACGTACGAGCAAACCTGGCAACGGCAATTTTTGTTATAACAAGTTTAATAACAGGAATCTTAAGTAGTAGGGCATGGTAACGGTATTTTCCTTTAGGAGTACGTAAGTAACGCCTTAAAAGCAGGTACCCTATAAAAGCCACTATTGCTATCGGTACCGCATATTCTTTAGAGAAATTACTAATTGCAATCATTATACGTGTTAGGGGTGGTAGTTTAGCATCAGGACCACCTAGCTCAAGAAGCATTGTTGCAATCTTCGGCACAATAATGTTCATAACCACAACAAATGCAATGATAGTTATACCAAATACAACTTTTGGATAAGTTGTGGCACTTTTTATTTTCTTTTTGATAGATTCATTTTTTTCGAGCTGGGTTGCAAGGCGCTTTAAGATTTCGTCCAAAATACCACCAGCTTCGCCGGCAATCACCATGTTTACATAAATATCATCAAATATCTTTGGATATTTACCCAGAGCCTCACCAATACTCGCACCGCCTTCGATCTGTCTTGACATATCACCTATAACTTTTTTGAAATAAGCATTTTCTGCCTGCTCTTGTAGTGTCAAAAATGATCTGTTTAATGGTACGCCAGCCGAAACCATTGTCGATAATTGGCGTGTAAAAATTGTAATATCTTTTGTTTTAACCTTCTTGCTACTGAAAATATTTAGGTTAAATTTTTTAGATTCAGTGACGACGAGTGGATGGAGTTGTTGTCTTTTAAGCGAGGCAATCGCACTTTCGCGGTCGTCGGCTTCTAAGACTCCCTGGATAGATTTACCCGATGCATTATTTGCCGTATAGCTAAATATTGCCATAGTTTAACCTTCTCCTGTTGTGGTGACACGCAAAATTTCTTCGATACTTGTTTGTCCGCGTAGAGCTTTAATGAAGCCGTCCAGCTGCATCGTCACCATGCCTTCTTTTATGGCTTGTTGATTTATTACTTCAGAGGTAGAGCTACCCACAATTAATTTTTGAATTGCCTCAGAGTTATGGAGCACTTCATAAATACCTATTCGGCCTTTATAGCCAGTTTTATTACAAGCGGCGCAGCCTCCGTCGTGTGATTTCCAAATACGGGTTATCTTGGTCTCGGTTGTGCTGAGTTGGTCGTTGGGCTGTTTGCCTTGATTGCTTTTGCCAATTCCACCGTCCAACGCTTGTTGCTCAAGATTATGGACATATTTCATCATGTCAGCATTAGACACACGGAAACTCTCACCTAATTTTTTGACGGTTGTTGCATCTGGTTCGATATTCTCGCGGCACTCTACACACAGCCGACGCACTAATCTCTGCCCAACCACTGCCCGAACAGTACTAGCGATCAAAAAGGCCTCTATGCCCATATCTAAGAGGCGTGGCAAGCAGGTGGCAGCATTATTGGTGTGAAGTGTACTGAACACCAAGTGGCCTGTCAGAGCAGCCTGAACGCCGAGACTAGCGGTTTCGCCGTCACGGATTTCTCCCACCATTATGATATTCGGATCTTGGCGCAGAAGAGCACGCAAGCCATTCACGAATGTCATACCAGCAAGGTTATTCACCTGGGTCTGGTTGGTGCCCGGCACGCGGTATTCAACCGGATCCTCAACAGTCGAAATATTCACCGTTGGGCTATTTATCATTGATAAGACACTAAATAGACTCGTACTTTTGCCTGACCCTGTTGGGCCTGTCACAAGCACCATCCCATGTGGCTGAACAATTGCTTCTTTGATTGTTTCAAGACTGCGACCCCAGTAACCAAGTTCTTCTAGCGTCAGTGCTTTTGATGATTCGTTCAAAACACGCATAACCACTTTTTCGCCGTCGACAATTGGCAAGGTACTCACACGCATGGCATAAATAGCACCATTAGCAGCAATTTTAAAGCGACCGTCCTGTGGCGCGCGGCGTTCGTCAATTTTAAGATTACTTAAAATCTTTATACGAGATACCAGTGCTGCTAGAACTTTTTTGGGTAATTTATTGGTCTCTTTCAAGATACCATCAATACGGTAGCGTACAGATACAAAGTTTTCGCGCGGTTCGATGTGGATGTCGCTGGCACCGGCTTTTACTGCGTATTCAATAAGTAGGTTTACGGTTTGGGCTATAGGTGAATCTTCGGCGACATCTTCTTCTGATACACTTTCGTCTACATCTTCAGTCAGTTCTTCTGGCGTCATAACTTTTGTTAGCTCAGTGCCTATTTCGCCGCGGTATTGATCTAGTGCAGCTGCAATGTTCTGTTTGCTAGCCATGGCAATACGAATATCATCACCCAATTGTTTTTTGAGAAAGTTAATGCCTTCAACATCATCAGGGTTCTCAGTGGCTAATAGTTTGGCACCAGTTTCGTCTATACCGTATAGCACTACCTTGTACTGGTTGGCGATACGTTCAGGAATGAGTTTGAGTACTTCGCGCTTGATTTCTTTGGGGTCAAGTTCAATATATGGTACTTCAATTTCTTCGGCATAAAGCTTGGTTAGTTCTTTTTCAGAAATTAAATTGCCTTTAATCACCACATCCTGAAGTGCCGCCTTTGCATTGCCCGATTGCTCGCGCACACTACTTAGCTGTTCTTCGGTAGCCTTACCAGCCTTTAAAAGCAGCTCCCTTACTAGTGCGTCAGATATTCTCATAGATTGCTATAAGTATAGCAACAAAACCGTAAGCAATATAGCTTCGAAGAAAATTATTGACTCATAGACGTCGCCTGGCGTATTGTAATATGTTCATGCTTGCCCTAATGCAGTTTTTGAACGGCGTGATAATAAACATAAGCTACATATGCTTTACAATATATATCACAAAATTACAACAAAAGAATTGCATCTGGGCTTGCATTGACGACATAAACGGGTTTATAAATTCAATTACTATATAAAAGGAGAATAGCGATGGCAAAAGCACAGTCTGAACCAAAACAACTACAAGACGTCTCTCAGCAGGACGGCAAATCAAAGGCCCTTGGTCTGGCCATGGACCACATAGAAAAGCAATTTGGCAAAGGTGCCATTATGCGCCTCGGCGAATCAACGCACCAGAATGTTGAAACTTTTCCAACAGGGGCAGTTAGCTTAGATCTAGCTCTTGGTGGTGGTATCCCGAAGGGCAGAATTATTGAAGTGTACGGCCCAGAATCATCTGGTAAAACAACCCTGACATTACATGCAATCGCCGAAGTCCAGAAAAAGGGCGGAGTGGCAGCGTTTATAGATGCCGAGCACGCCCTCGACCCACAATATGCCCAAAAAATTGGTGTGAACCTCGAAACTTTGCTTGTGTCCCAGCCTGATAACGGCGAGCAAGCGCTAGAAATTGTCGAATCATTGGTGCGTTCAAACGCTGTTGACCTGATTGTGGTTGACTCTGTAGCTGCGCTCGTACCACAGGCAGAAATAGAAGGCGATATGGGTGATAGTCACATGGGACTGCAAGCTCGATTGATGAGCCAAGCGCTGCGTAAACTGACGGCAATTATTAGCAAAAGTAACAGTACGGTTATATTCATCAACCAATTACGTATGAAAATTGGTGTTATGTTTGGTAACCCAGAGACAACTACTGGCGGTAATGCGCTCAAGTTTTACGCTAGTTTGCGTATGGATATCCGTAGAATTAGCCAAATCAAACAGGGCGATGCCGTTATTGGCAACCGCACACGCGTAAAGGTGGTCAAGAACAAAATAGCGCCGCCTTTCCGTGAAGCCGAGTTTGACATTATGTACAACGAAGGCATCAGCCGCGAAGGTGACGTGCTTGATCTTGCTGTTAGTAAAGAAATTGTCGAAAAAGCTGGTGCTTGGTTTAGCTACGGTGGCGAAAAAATTGGCCAAGGCCGCGAAGCTAGCAAAAATTACTTACGTGAGAACCCCAAAATATTAGAAAAAATTGCCAAACAAGTCATGGACGCCAACAAATCCTAAGCTATAGTTAGAACATGCTTATAGTCAATCATGCGGCAGTTGGGGCGGGCATTGCTTTGCTGGTTCAACAGCCAGCTCTTGCTTTGCCGCTCGCTTTTTTAAGCCATTTTGCGCTCGATGCTTTGCCGCACTATGGCATTAGTGGCGACGAGGGCTATCCTGCGCTTTTTAAGCTTCGGCGCACAGCCGTCATGGTGGCGTTTGATATTATTGGCGTTGCTATACTGACTGCGTTTTTATGGGGTCAGGCTTGGTATGTTTTTGCGGCGGCCTTACTAGCTATTTCGCCCGATTTTATATGGTTGTATCGCTATTTTGGGTTTGAAAGATTTGGCAAAAAACCGCCTAAGCCAGGGCCAATTACACGGTTTCACCAAAAAATCCAATGGGGCGAACGAACTTGGGGAGTATTGATAGAAATACCTCTTGCGCTGTGTTTGCTTATTGTGGTGGCAATTATTGTATGACGGCAACTAATCATGGGCTTTTTGGCGCTTTATTGGCCGTGACGCTACACAAATATCCAGCCGTTGCTATCATACTCGCCCCACTGAGCCATTTCTTGTTAGATGCTTTGCCGCACTTTGGAAGCGACAAAATAAGCTTACATAGCAAAAAGTTCTTCAAAATCCTCTATGCGGACATGACCCTAGCAGTGGTGTCTACACTAGCTGTAGCGTGGTTTTGGCAAGAAATAGCACTACTGGTAGTGGTGTGTGCATTTTTAGCTGCCAGCCCGGATTTGATGTGGCTCTATCTCGAGTATCTCAAGCCAACTAAAAAGGCGCAATGGCCATGGTTTGCCCATTTTCACAGCTGGATTCAGTGGTCACAGACACCGGCGGGATTTGCTGTTGAGTGTCTATGGTTTATTGTTTTATTCCCTGCGCTACTCTTAGCCGGCGCACTGTCATGAAAATAACCTCTATTAAACAACAGGTCAAAAACCCAGAGCGCGCCAGTATATGTATAGACGGAAAGTATTCGTTTTCTCTCTCGTTAAACGAACTTGTTACCGAGAAATTAAAAATGAGCCAAGAACTGGACGAAAAGGAGCTAAAACGGCTCACAAAAATATCAGAGGATGGTAAGTTAAAAGGCCGCGCCCTTGAATGGGTGCTTAATCGGCCACGTAGTACCAGGGAGTTTTTGCAGTATATGTACCGTAAAAAAGCTGACCCAGAGCTTTCTGAGCGGCTGATTCAAGAATTTACGCAGCGTGGATATGTGGACGACACCCATTATGCAGATTGGCTGGCGGATATGCGCCGGCGCAAGGGCAAAAGTGAGCGCGCTATTGCGTCTGAACTTGCAAGCAAGGGTATTGACAGAGAAGTTGTGTCAGAGACGCTGCGGGATGGCGGCGATGAATTAGAGCGTCTTAAAACTGTGGTTGAAAAAAAGGGTCAACTAGCGCGTTACAAAACCGACCCACAAAAACTCATGCGTTACTTAGTTGGCCAAGGCTTTAGGTATGACGATATCAAGCAGGTTCTGCACAAAGATTAACTGGTGCCAAAGGCCGGCATGCGCGCCGCTTGACTAACCTTAACATCTGCCTCTTTAATAATTATTTTTTTGTCATTAATTTCGATAATCTGGCTGTGGTCAATACTTATGTGACTATCGTTGATGCTTTTATACATTGGGCGCGAGACATAAAGCTTTTGGATAACGAGCGTTCCGGTGTCGACAGCATAATCTGTCACTTTGCCCACACGGCGTTTGTGATTGGTGACGACGCTCTTTCCGATTAGTCGAAAGTCTAGCTTTAAAATGTCTTGCAAGCGAATTAAGTCGTCAGGGTCGGTTAGAACATCGTGGTCGTTGACGGCAATACCTTGAGGCACAAAATCACGGATATCTTGGACAAGCAGAACTAGCCTGTCTTTACTAAACATGTCGTCACAGTACCACGCCTCAATTTTGAGATTGTGGGGGTTGATGATGGGTTCAACACCAGTGGCAATTTTACCACCCGTACGCAGACTCATAATGGCAATACCAATCATGTTATTTGAAAGCTGTAACATATTGCTATTAGTATAGCGCTGAAAGTTAAAAAGAAAAAAGTCAGTAAATACTCCTGCATCACGGCACAATTCGTGAGTACAAAGCTTATGTTAAACAATAAATTTTACAAAATTACAACAAATAATGTACTACGGGACTTGCATCTGCAAAAATGAGTATTACAATATGGTGCAATTATGTCCCGAACTATGACACGAATGATCGGGGTGGGAATATGCTTAGCGTACGTGCTGACGTTGCTTAGCGGGGTGTTTGCTCCGCGGATTGCTACTGCTGAGGTAGCGCCATCACTGCGGATAGAACAACTTAAAATAACGTCAGATGACCAGTTTGTGACACTTGCAAATACATCGGTGGATGTCGTTGATTTGTCATCATACGAACTGGTGTATCTAAACGCCGATAACAAGCCTGCAAAAACCTTTACATTTACTGGTTCGTTAAAAGCTGGTGGCTACTATGTAATGAGTGATGCATTGTACAAGGCGTGTTATTACGTACAAATCGATGCTGTCACTTTGGGTTTAAGTACGACTGCTGGATCGCTACAATTGTGGCGGTACGCTACCGCTAACAATAAAACGCTTGAAAGTTCTGTGTCGTGGATAAAAACTCGCAAATCAGACACGCCTGTGGCCACTGTGACCTTGCCGACTCAGACAACATCTTTTTTACAAAGAAAACCTGCGAGTAATGAGTGGCAAACTATTCAGCCAAGCGCACTAGATCCCTGCCAATTAGAAGTAATTCTGCCGACACCAGTGCTGCCAGCGCCTGATTTTTACTTTTTACCAAGCCTCTTACCACCTGTTTCGTACGTGACGGCCCCTAGTGATATGGCTAACGTTATCGTCAACCGCAACCCAGGTAAAATGGCACCAATCATTAATGAAATCTTGCCCGACCCAGCAAGTCCTCTAACCGATGCCGATGATGAATTTATTGAATTGTATAATCCGAACGATACAACTTTTGATCTGAGCGACTTTAAGCTCGCCTTTGGTAGCACGAGCCCGCGCAGATATACGTTTCCTGGAGGAACAACCTTAGGTCCAAAGGAGTTTAAGGCGTTTACGTCTGGAGACACCAGTATTAGCTTGTCAAACACACTATCACAGGTGTGGTTGGTTGCACCTAACGAGCAACTAGTTGGCGAAAGCAAGCCGTACCAAGATGCCAAAGAAGGTCAATCGTGGGCATTTAATGGCAGTGATTGGGTGTGGACGGCATCTCCGTCGCCAAATAAGGCCAATACTCTCAGCGTTGCATCGGCGGCAACCGCAAAACCAACGGCTCTTGTGCTAGGGATTAATAACGAAACTGCACAAACGACACAATCAGATACTGCTACAAGCTCCATAAAAACTACTGCCTCGGTTAGTAACACTCAACTGAACGATGCGGCACCATTGCACCCTGGAATACTTGCAGGTATTGGCTTGCTCGCGGTAGCATATGCTCTGTATGAATACCGACACGACATATCAGATAAATACTTCCAGTTCAGACGATACCTTCGCCTTCGGCGAGAAGCTCGGTAGTTTGTGTCGGGGTGGTGAAGTGTTTGTCTTTGGGTCAGATCTAGGGGGTGGCAAAACAACCTGTGTAAAAGGGCTTGTAAAAGGGCTTGGAAGCCAAGATACGGTAACCAGCCCAAGCTTTACGATTAACCAAGTCTATGCTGGTCGTGATGACGTGCAGATTCATCATTTTGATTTTTACCGCTTGAATCAAGCGGGTATTGTTGCATACGAAATTGCTGAAGTTTTAGACGATCCAAGGGCCGTTGTTGTAATCGAGTGGGCGGATATTATAGAAGATGTATTGCCGCCACGGCGTGTACTGATAACTATTGAAAGGCTTGCGAGTGCAGAAAACGATAGGCTGATTACAGTAAAACTACCAAAGTCACTAGATTATTTAGCAGGAGCGACTTCGTGATAGTGCTAACACTTCGCACCGACAAACCAGAGTCAGAAATTGGTCTTTATGATGGCAGTAGGCAACTAGCATATATGGTGTGGCCAGCTCACCGCCAGCTTGCAGAAACTCTACATATGAAAATGAGTGAATTACTAGCAAGTCAACAAAAGACACTAAGCGACGTCGGTGGCATCATGTGCTACAAAGGGCCTGGTAGTTTTACGGGCCTGCGGATTGGCGTGTCTGTTGCCAATGCCCTCGCATCTGGCCTGAGTATACCAATTATTGGTGTCGAAAATGATGAGAAGTGGATTGATCGAGGTCTGCAGGACATTTTGAATGGACAAAACCATACCGTGGTTGTGCCTGAATACGGTGCGCCAGTACATATTACGCGTCCAAAAGATTAAAAAATTGCCCCAATTGTTAGATAAGTGATATTATTCGATGTAGGATATTCAGGTTTTTACGGATTCCTACATCGATAATTTTATTTTCAACTTAGTTTTACTCGCTTGACAAAATTTTTAGGCTAAAGAAGTGAAAGTGATCGCCTTCCGTTCAGGCCAAGCGGGGTTATAGAAAGGATACACATATGTTAGTGCTTGCAATTGTTCTTGCAATTGTTGGTGCCGCTGCTGGATATGGCGCCAGTACGGTTATTACCAAAAAGAAAATGGGCTCAGTGGAGCTTGCCGCCGAAAAGGAGCTAAAAAAAGCCAAAAAAGAAGCCGAAGAACGGCTCAGTAAAGCCCGTGCAGAGGCAGACGAGATTGCTGACAAGGCGCGCCGCGATGAGTCCCAACGCCGCAAAGAGGTCAAAGAAATCGAAACACGGCTGATTTCGCGCGAAGAAACACTCGATAAAAAACTCGATCAATTAGATAAACGAACAGAAACATTGCGCGCGTCTGAAGTAGAGGTCGAAGAACTCAAAAACGAAATTCGTGATATTCGCTCAAAACAACAAGAAAAACTCGAGAAAGTTGCCAAGCTATCTAAAGCCGAAGCTGCCGAAAAATTAATGATAATGACCGAGCGTGACATTAGGAACGATCTCGTTGGACTTGTTAATAAACTGCAAAACGAAGCCAAAGATAATGCCGAAGAAAAAGCGGCTCTCATTATCACCACCGCTATGGAGCGTATGGCTAGTGAAGTAACTGCCGAGCGAACAGTGACGGCCGTGAAGCTTGAAGACGAAGAAATGAAGGGCCGTATCATCGGTAAAGAAGGCCGTAATATACAAGCACTACAGCGAGCTACGGGTGTAGACATAATGGTTGACGATACCCCCGGTATGATTATCTTAAGTTCGTTTGACCCTGTACGACGCGAAACTGCCCGGATTGCACTAGAGATGTTGCTTAAAGACGGCCGTGTCCACCCGGGGCGTATTGAGGAAGTTGTCGAAAAGGCCCAAAAACAAGTGCAAAAAGACGTGATGCACGCCGCTGAAGATGCTGCTCGTGAGGTTGGTGTTATCGGTATTCCGAAAGAAATTTTGCAGCTACTTGGCGAGCTAAAATACCGCACAAGTTATGGCCAAAATGTTCTGAAACATTCAACCGAAATGGCACACATTGCCGGTACAATTGCTGACCAAATTGGTGCAAATGTCAAAACCGCTAAATATGCAGCTCTTGTGCATGATTTGGGTAAAGCACTTACTCATAAAGTAGAAGGCAAACACCACCATATTAGTGGCGAAATGTTACGCAAGTACGGCGCACCAGAAGCGGTTGCGCTTGCGGCCGAACAACACCATGACGATATCGAAGCAACAAGTGTCGAGGCTCTTATAATCCGCGTGGTTGACGCAATTAGCGCTTCGCGTCCTGGTGCACGAAATATTAGTGCCGAAAACTTCGGCGAGCGTATGCGCGATCTCGAAAACACGGCTCTTGGTTTCCAGGGTATCGACAAAGCGTATGCAATTTCTGCTGGTCGCGAAGTTCGGGTGTTTGTAAAACCACAAGATATTGATGACCTTAGTGCCATTAAGTTAGCCCGCGACATTGCAACCAAGATTGAATCTACTATGCAGTATCCAGGCACAATCAAGGTCAACGTTATTCGTGAAACACGGGCTATAGAATTCGCAAAGTAAATGAAGATTTTGTATATCGGTGATGTGATGGGCGAGGTAGGGATTGAAACTGTAGAGAATATTTTGCCCGAGCTCGTACAGTCTAAGTCTATTGATCTAGTGATTGCTCAGGCAGAGAATGTAACGAACGGCAAGAGTATGTCGCTTGTGGATATGAAAAGGTTGCAAGATACAGGAGTTCAATTCTTTACAGGTGGTAACCATACTCCTGCTTTGCAGGAAATTCATGATTTTCTAGAAGATGATACTGCGCCGATTATTGGTCCTGCAAACTTACATAACTGTCCTGGTAGGGGTTGGAAATACGTTGATACATCAGAAGGTCGTGTTCTCGTGATATCTCTGATGGGCTCAAAAGTCGGTACACCAATTGATGCAGATAATCCTCTTACTGCGATCGATGAAATTCTCCTGCAAAATGCTCAGACTGATCGAGTCGCAACTATAGTTAACTTCCATGGAGATTACAGTTCGGAAAAAATAATTATTGGCCATTATCTTGATGGTCGTGTGACTGCTGTTGCTGGCGATCATTGGCACGTGCCGACTGCTGATGCACGTGTTTTGCCTGGCGGGACTGCGCATATTACCGATGTCGGTATGTGTGGCATATTGAATAGTAGCTTAGGCATTACGTGGGATAGTGTTATACCGCGCTGGCGTGACAACATCCAAACTCGCAACGAATTAGAAACAACAGGTCCACGACAATTTAATGCAGTGCTTATTGAATCAGACAATACAAATCAAAAAGCCAACTCTATAGAACAAATACAGCGCGTTTTTTAACTATTTATTTACGGGCAGTATAAGTTTATAATTAATGCTAATGTTAAAATACTTGCTTAAAGTACGACTTAGCCATTATTTCTTTATACTTTTTATACTATTCTTGTTTCTGTCCTTTTATATTGAAGGTGTCGAGTTTAAGAGTACAGCCCTAACACTGTTTTCAGTCAATTCATTTTTGTATGGCTTTTACATAGCACCCATATTGTCGGGGCAAAAAAATCGGATAGATGAGTTGCAGAAAGTTATTAGAGCAGAAGCAAATGCTCTTTTTGCTTTGTTACTTAAAACAAAAAAACTTGATAAAGAATTGCGCACCAAATACCAAGACATGTTTGATGCATATGTCAGGAAATCTATTAAGCAGCGCCGTCCCGGGGAGGGAGAAGAAGAGTACGAAGAGCTCATATCATTCTCACTTAATTACAAAGGTAATCAAGAAGACATAGTTGAGAAAATATTAGAAGGTTTAGTTGCAAATCAACAAAATCGCTCATCATTATCAATGCAGCTAAAAAATAAAGTCTACAGTAACGAATGGTGGGTGATGTTAGTCTTATTCTCGATAACTCTTAGTTTTATACTATTCATTAATATCGGCCCAAGTTGGCAAATGACATTAGTTAAAGCGCTACTTTGCACTGGACTTACAATGTTGATAATTATTTTAGTTAAACTCAGTACCCTTACACATAAAAAGGCCAAGGAACTTTGGGATCCGTTAGAAAAACTACAAAAAACTCGTTTCTACCGAATAGACTAAAGCTCGCCTTTGCCGCGAAAGCCAAAGGCGGCAATAATGACGCTCGCTAGCATGTTAATAATGACTATACCAACAAGCGGCAGGCTCTTATCTATAGCTAGCAATGCTGCACTGCCAAGCCAGATGACTCCAATCGTACCTGCAGTGTATGGGTATTTGATAAACAATATAAATTCACGGAACATTTTCTAACTTCCTTTCGTTTCAGTTGCTAAATTAACTATGGGGGCAATTGCCGTACTAGCATTAATTTTTTCGGAAATTTGTCTAAATAGTAGCGGGTCTTTATTGGCTATTCTCTCCAGCCAATTTGCGACAGTTTCTATTGCTTCACCCATTGATACGGATTCTGCGCTATCTTTTGTTGCTTCTGGGTGGTGTGTCTTGATGTAGTCTACCGACCGGCTAAGTGTATCTGGCATGACGTCGTGCAACATGCCAAGGGTAGATAGCAGACTAGAAAATGTTTGGATTGCGCGTAAGATTTCGGTGGCTTCTAGCTTAACAATTAAACCAAACCGATTACCTTTATTAAACTGTGTGGTGATTGTCTCGAGAATGCTCGTGTCTTTGCGTAGATCTGCAGCAACTGTTGAGCTGCCGGTGGATTGTATAAATATTTCTTCGGCTACTTTGCTGACTTCGTTTACATAGTCTCGGTCGTTTGATTTCCCCAAATATTCACCGATACGTTTGAGGCTTCTGTACAAATCACTGACAAAAAACTTTAGGCCGTTTTCGAATAGCCCTGTTGCAGTTTGTGAGCCTTTAAATACTTTGTCATAGGTTTCAAGCAAACCAAACAATCCACTTTTGTCTTCTGGTGGCTGGGCACTGATACCAAAATCAATCAGACCAATCTTGTTGTTTTTCATAATTCTAATGTTGCCGGGGTGGGGGTCGCCTTGGACTCGTTTCATTTCAAATATTCCAACTAAAGATTCAAAACCAAGACTTCGCAGTTGAGTTATTAAATCTGAGCCAAGATGTTCCCGTACATAGTCAACCGGGTTAATGCCCTTTTCTTTTTGCTGAACAATATGGGCAACCGAAATGCCATCTACATAATCTTGCACAATGACATTGTCCGTACAAAGATCAAGGTAGGTCTCTGGTATGTGGATTGTGTCGTGATTTTTGTAGCGCTGATACATTTCATTAGCAAACAACGCTTCGTGTTTGTAGTCTGTTTCACGCAGGGTTGCCTGGGCAAAATCTTGCAAGGCATCGTTAATTTGTAAACTCATATTCTTGTAAAGTTTTGTAAAAAAGGTTTTCGAAAAAGTGTTTAAAAGTTTAATGTCATGCTTTAGTAACTCACGAATCATTGGGCGCAGCACCTTGATAATAATGGTTTTGCCGTTACGTAGCTGCCCCAAATAGACTTGACCAAAACTTCCGGCTGCAAAAGGCAAAGGTTGCACGAGAACAATGTTACTAAGTGCTTCCTTAGAAAGCTCAGACCGTAAGACACTACCAATATCTATAGGTTCAGTGTCAAGGTTTTCAAAAATGCGCAGTTTATCTGGGTTGTGCCATTTACGCATGACGCGTGAACGCAGCAAAACTCCTTGCAAAAATTTTACATAGACGCCGCCAAGTGACATAAATTCTTCGCAGATGAGGTTATACATTTTTTCTTCTTCTTTTCGCCTATGGAGAAAATACGACCGCGTGATAAGAGATGCTAGTCTTTGTGTGCGCTTTCTTTTAATGCTGGCAATTGTTTTGGCTTTTGTATTTTTTGCCATGTTTCCCTATTTTTTTGCAAATCCGATTAAAAAAAGCACAACAGTACTGAGCATAACAGCAAGATAGAGCTGAAAAATCTCATTGGTTTTATCGCGAGTAAGTGCCATTAAAATCACGGCTATCCAGATGAAGAGAATGGTAAAGAAGATTGATAAATACTTCATTCTATAGCTAATTTTATCATATTTTGCCTTGGATTACCATTGTCAGAAACCATCTATAGATAGGGGGGTGCTTGTCGTATCTGTTAAAACGGAGTATACTTGCAAAGTTCATTCCAAAAATAGCGGGGATTGGCGCAGTTGGCTAGAGTGAAATCTGCCAGTGGCAGGTTGCAAGGAAATCTTCCGATGAAAACTTGTTTTCAATCGTGAAGTTTCGGGGTCGCCGAAGGTGACCGAGTCATATAAAATAGTTCGAGAACATTTAAAAATACATCGGGGATTGGCGCAGTTGGCTAGCGCGCGCGGTTTGGGACCGCGAGGTCGAAGGTTCGAGTCCTTTATCCCCGACCAATTGATATTATAAAAATCACTAACGTTAAGTTAGTGATTTTTTTGTAGACAATAAATAATCTACAGATCGAATAAGCCCAAAGAGATTGCCAGAAAAAATTAAATATTTTACATCATAAATTAAAGAAATAAACTACCGAGCAAAGAAGACACTATTATCGGTATAATAGTGTCTATGCTCAATGCTTTGTTAGCTGCAGTTTGTATCGCCATAATTTTGGCTATTTCTGAATATAGCTGGAAACGAATAAAGATTGATGATGAACTAGCACGCAAGTTTGTGCATATTACTGCCGGTGTGTTTATTGCATTTTTACCGTTTTGGGTTACTTACGAGTGGATTACGGTCTTGGCGGTTGGCTTTATAGTGGTTAATTTTGTGAATCGTTATGTCAATTTTTTCCACGCTATCCATGCTGTTAAACGCAAAAGTTGGGGGGATGTCTTGTTTGGTGTTGGGGTATTTATCGTTGCCTATTTTCAACCACCTGCGTGGATTTTCGCAGCAGCAATATTGCAGGTAAGCCTAGCTGACGGTTTTGCAGCCGTTGCTGGTGTGACTTATGGCAAAAAACACGGCAGGTACTACCTGTTTGGTCAGCCAAAATCAGTAATTGGTAGCGCGGTATTTTTGACTGTTTCGGCATTTATTATTATCAATGTATTATTATTCGATAACTATTTTGCCGATCCACTTGCACTTATGCCGATTATAATTATGTTGCCGTTATTGCTTATGTGCGTAGAAAACCTTGCAGTTTATGGTACCGATAATATTGCCTTACCTGTTGTGACACTCATTGCATTAAGTCTGTTATAGACGACGATAAAAAGTTATACTAGTGTTATGTTAAAAACAATTGAAAATAATTTACGAGAATTTGTGTATGGTGGAATGGACGGAGCTGTTACGACTTTTGCTATTGTAACTGGTGCTGCGGGTGCTAACTTAAGTGTCAATGTAATTCTAATCTTAGGTTTTGCCAATGTCTTTGCCGACGGCTTTTCTATGGCGGTTGGGTCGTACCTGAGCGAAAAAAGTGAACAAGATTTGTCTGTTCATAAGGGTGATTCAAAACGTGAAGACCATGATTCACCCATCAAAGCTTCAATTGCGACGTTCTTATCGTTTGTGTTAGTTGGATTTATTCCACTTTCTGTCTATACTCTCGATTTTATTTTTAAACTTAATTTGTCAACTTCGGATGCACTTGTTTACTCGGTGTTATTAACGCTTGCCGCTTTTGCGATTATTGGTTTACTGCGTTCGCGCATAACAAAAATACCAAAAAGTCGGGCGGTGATGGAATCGTTCGGGCTTGGCCTTGCAGCCGCAGTCATTTCATTTGTGGTTGGTAATTTGCTAGAGCGCATCATCGTCTAAATATATGAAGCAAAGCAAAAACCAAGAAATGTACCGCACTATGTTTGTAGGTATATTGCTGTATAGTGTTGTGCTTGGTTTTTTTAACGATTACACAGATATTTTAGTGACAACGTCATATTCGGTCACTTTCTTTATGGCAATTGTCATGCAACTTTTAACGTTTGCTACTTTTGAAGTTAAAAATATTGTAAAGAGAAATTTTCGACAAAAGGATGGTAAAAGGGCAACTTTTGGATTAGTAATCGGCGTCTGGTTAGTGTTATTTTTATCTAAATTTGTGTTTTTGGCAGTGATTGATTTTGTCTTTCGAGATGATGTCTATATCAGCGGATTCTTTGGACTAATGGCAATTGTTGTGTGTCTGACGATTGTCCAAAAAGTGTCAGAAAAAATAGACGATAAATTAGAAGATTGAGTATAAAAAAGACCCACAAAGGGCCATTCTTTAATTTTGGGGCGAGCTATGGGAATTGAACCCACGACCTTCGGAACCACAACCCGACGCTCTAACCAACTGAGCTAAGCTCGCCATGTGACAGGTTATTTTAACATAAAAACTGTTGTAGTGGTACACCCGGAGGGATTCGAACCCCCGACCTGTGGGATAGAAGCCCATTGCTCTGTCCAGCTGAGCTACGGGTGCGTGTACCTATATTTTAAAACTTGCGGGGTTCGAATTAATTCGAGTCACCTTTGGCGACCCCGCAACTTTCATACTTTGATTAAAATCAAAATCTGAAAGCTTGCCTTGCAAAATGTCACCGGCATTTTTCACCCCGACCTGTGGGATAGAAGCCCATTGCTCTGTCCAGCTGAGCTACGGGTGCACGTAGTTACATCAATCTACTGGTGCGGGATGGGGTAGTCGAAACCCCATCTGAAGTTTGGAAAACTTCCATATTAACCGTTATACGAATCCCGCTAACAGTATCGAATAGTACCATTTTCATCTAACGGTGTCTACCTTCTTGCACTAAACCGTTTGTATAAATTTTGCAGATAGTATTGAAAAACACTTTTTAAACAGTACGTGGCGGCACTTTCTGTTGATTACATATTTATGGATTTATATGAAATATATTACTGTGATCCAAGTAGTATCCCTGAGGGCATTTGTTTAGTAGCCACCAAGCAGTGCAAGTAAAATTCCGCCAATGGCACATAGTTGGCCAATAATCCAAAACCGCATAGTTACTTTTGTCTTGGGCCACCCACTTGCCTCTAGGTGATGATGAAACGGGGCGGCAATAAAAATACGTTTATTGAATAATTTTTTTGACAAAATTTGTGTCAAACTCGAACCTGCTTCTAGCACAAAGATAAGCCCAATAAACGGCAATAGTACAAGTGTATCGGTTAACATAGCGACAACTCCTAGAGCCGTACCAAGCGAGAACGAGCCAACATCACCCATAAAAAAGCGGGCAGGTGGGATGTTAAACCACACGTATGACAGCAAGGTACCGACAACTGTCATACAAAAGGCCGCAATGCCATAGTTGCCCTGCAAGGCTGCAATAACACCAAATGAACCGTAAGCGCTAATTAATAGCCCACCGGCAAGCCCATCCATACCGTCGCTAATATTAACGGCGTTGCCTGTACTGACAACAGCGAGTATAAACAGGGGAATAATAAACAGCCCAAGTTTAAAATCACCAATAAATGGTAGATGAATACTGTCGTACCCAAGTTTGTAGTAAAAGAACCACGATGCGACTGCGGCCACAAAAGTAATCATCATAAATTTAATTGGCGCACGCAACCCCGCAACGTTTCCGCCTTTGCCCATAATATTAATAATATCGTCCAGCAACCCCACAATGCCGCCACCAATCAGGGCAGCCAGTGGTAACCATGTTTGGCTACGATCGAGATTAAGGAACAATGTGACAAGGGTAGTTGCGGCAATAATAACCAACCCGGCCATAAGGGGTACCGTGCGTATAATGCGGTATTTACTAATTATTTTTAACTCTTCGCCAGTAGTCGAGTGCGTGCGCGAGCGCTTCCAGAGTTTGTGTTTGTAGGCAAAATACGTATAAATGGGTGTTAAGGCAATTGAAACACAAAAACCGAGAAGTCCAAGCAGTAATATGGTGGTAATTTGGTTTATAAAGTAACTAGATTCAATCATATGTGTCGTCTTTTATTTTAGTAAACTTGGACTAAGAGTACCATATAGTTATAATTACAGCTATGAAATTTAATGACCAAAGTCTGCTGCAATGACAACCGAAGCCGCAACTATTATATTGATACGTGGCTTACCGGGCAGCGGTAAGTCGGTTATTGCACATGAACTCCAAAAGTCTCTTGGTTCCGACCAAGTTGTGCTACTTGATCCAGATACCATAGATTTTGATAGTCCAGAATATAAACTGCATAGTGAAACACTGGCAAAAGAAGGCATCGACAATACCTTGCACGCCTATCGGTTTTTACGGGCCCAAGCTTATAAAGGTATCGCTGACAACAAAATTGTTATCTGGAACCAGCCATTTACAAACCTAGATATTTTTAACAAAATGGTTGCAAATTTTTACATTCAGGCACAAGAACACAATATGAATTTGAACGTCCTTGTTGTTGAAGTTGAGGTTGATGCAGCTCTTGCGATTATGCGAGTTGCTGCGCGCAAAAAAGCTGGTGGGCACGGCCCAACGGACAACACATTTGCGCGCTTCGTCAGCGACTACAAAAGCTTTGCCCATGATGGATATAAGACCGTCACCATCCAGGGCGCAGATGATATAAATAAGTCAGTAGCACGCATTGAAGAAGAATTGGATCATTTAGCTTAAAGCTTGTTCTGGGTCTTCGAGGTTTCTTAGTAGGTCTATATTATTTCGTACTAAGTCAGAAAGCCCCGGATGGCAGGCAACAAAGCTACGCGTTTGTACTGTGTAATCATCTTCAAAAATAGGAATAACATCGCCGCCTGCTTCACGAATTAATAGTGCACCCGGAGCATGATCATGTATATGTCGGCCCGAGTGTAAATGAAACCGTGCAGCTGCTTTACTATCTGCAACCTGCAACATGCCATAGCCGGCACCGCTTGCCGCCACATGTGCTTGTATGTCAAATTCCGTTAATAACTCTTGGAGTGTTACGCGGTCTTGTATTTTACAAAACACCTCTTTTGGTAGTGCGCTATTTTTCAGGTCTAAGCGTACGCCGTTCTTATAAGCACCATTACCTGCGAGCGCAGTAAATATCTCGTCGGTTGTAGGATTGTATATAACGCTTGCACGTGCAACATTAGAGATAATCAAAACGGCCATGCTTGTGTAAGTGGGAATATTTTTTATGTAACTTTTTGTCCCATCTATAGGATCAACTAGCCAACAGGCGTCGGGTAAAAATTCTGAATAACCAGACTCTTCTCCAAATACTGGAATGTCTGGAAATCGCGACGTCATTGCAAGAGTAACGCTCTTTTCAACCTCTGTGTCTATTGTCGTGACGGGTGAGCCGTCGTCTTTATGAACAAAAGCTACCATGCCCGCCTGTTCTACAATCTTTTTTCGAGAAGCACGAAATGAGTCCACCATAGCATCTATCATTACCTGTATTTTTTCTGGTGTTATAAATTCGGGAATTGACTTGTTCATTAGGAAACGCTTAGCTTCCAATATCGTTCATAACTTCAATTTTTGCACCAAGCGAATTAAGGCGCGAGGCGAGTTCTTCGTACCCACGGTTAATTGTATAAATATTACGTAGAGTCGAAGTGCCACGGGCCGCCAGCATGCCTATAAGCAACAAACTAGCAGGTCGGAGTGCTGGTGGGCACACTACGTCACCGTGGGTAAAGTTGGTTGGGCCAGTAATGTAGACACGGTGCGGGTCGGCTAGCTCGACATTCATGCCGATTTTGGTCATTTCGGTATAGTAAATGGCGCGGTTTTCAAACATCCAGTCATGAATTAGCGTGCGCCCGTTTGCGACACCACATATCGGCACAAAATATGGTATGTTATCGGGGTTAATACCGGGCCACAAATTTGGATGTAATTTATCTGTCGGTGCCTTAAGGGTGTGGTTGTGTTTTTGTATGGTAATATCCGCCAGCTCTGTTACGCCGTTGTCGGATGGATAAACTTGGCCGACTCGGTACACAAGCCCCATTTTCTTTAGCTTTAATAGCTCAAGCCCAATCCAGTGCAAGGGAACGCGGGTAATTGTAAGCTTTGAGTTCGTTGCAATTGCCGCCGAGATAAAAAACATCGCCTCAATCGGGTCCTCGGTGGGGGCAAACGTAATGTTTTTCTTAAATTTAGCAACACCCGTTACTGTTAAGATCGGTGAGCCAATACCCTTAATCTTTACACCTAACTTTTCTAAGAATGCGCACAGGTCTTGCACCATGTAGTCAGCACTCGCACCCTGTATGACAGTGGTTGCAGTCGTCGAAGCCGCTGCCATTAAGACGTTGTTGGTCACAGTGTTTCCAGATTCGTACAAAACAACCCGGCCGGCTGGCTTCTTTTTGATCTCGACATTGTAGTGGCCAGTTTTGGCTTCAACTTTAACACCAAACTGTTCGAGAGCAAACAAATGGGGGGTAACGGTTCGTGTTCCTAGTTTGCAGCCACCTGCATAAGGAATTTTAAAATTTTTATAGGAATGCATAAGTGGGCCAAGTAGCATCAGAACGCTGCGTGTTTTGCGGGCAGCTTGTTTGTTCATCGACTCCAAGTCAAGGTGTTTTGGCGGCTTGATTTCTAGGTCATTGTCTTTAAGCCACCGTACTTTTACACCAATGCTTTCGAGCACTTCAATTATGCGGTTAACTTCTTCAATACGTGGGAAATTTTTATAGGTCGTGGTGCCTTGGTTCAGTAAACTAGCACAGAGAAGTGCGACAGCAGCGTTCTTGCTGCGTTTTAGAGCAATTTCGCCGTGTAATTCGTGACCACCCTCAATCCGCAAATTTACCGCACCACTGCCAAGTGCAACAATTTGTTTGTTCAAAACATCACTAATTCTTCCCAGCATGTCCATGCTAAGGTTTTGTTTACCTTTTTCGATTCGATTAATAGCAGACTGGGAGGTTGCGAGTTTACGGGCAAATTCTGCCTGCGTTAGGCCTTTTTCTTGACGGATTTGGTAAATTAAATGGCCTATTTTTTCTGAAGTAGTGCTCATCAGGTTAGTATTCTTTCGGATTATTAAATGATAATGTCAGGTACTTTTTGACGCTTTTGGTGATAATTATTTTGTTTTACACACTTGCGGGACCTGTAAGCTACATAAATATATCATAGATAGTATTAAGTGTCGAACGTGTATCGCTTGTTTATTTTTGTTCGGTGTCAATATATAATACTCCTATGATTTAAAGACGTGCAAGAATTTTCACATATTCCCTAACAATAATGGAGGTTTCTATGCACGACAAAAAAATTAAAGAACTGATTCAAAAAGAAATAGATAGGCAATCGCACGGGCTCGAAATGATTCCCAGCGAAAACCATACCTCTGAAGCAGTATTAAACGCTCTTGGTTCTCGTTTATCTGATAAATATTCAGAAGGCTACCCGGGAATGCGCTATTATGGTGGCTGTGAAGTTGTGGATGAGGTAGAAAATTTAGCCCGCGACCTCGCTACAAAACTATTTGGCGTCACGCACGCTAATGTGCAGCCTCATTCTGGTGGCCCAGCCAACCAGGCGATTTATTTTGCACTGTGTGACCCCGGCGACACCATTATGGGCATGTCATTATATTTTGGCGGCCACATGACGCACGGACTCAAGGTGAATTATTCGGGTACGTATTATAACGCCGTACAATACACGACCGACAAAGACGGTTTTATGGATTACGAAGCCATTGCGAAACAAGCAGCAGAGACGAAGCCTAAGCTCATTATGTCCGGCACGACGGCTTACCCGCGTCAGATTGACTGGCACAAAATGCGCGGCATTGCAGATTCTGTTGGCGCGTGGCTGGCGGCAGATATTTCGCACATCAGCGGTTTGATAGTGGCCGGCGAACACCCCACCCCAGTAGGGATTGCAGATGTCATTATGACTACAACGCACAAGACTCTGCGCGGCCCACGCGGCGCAATGATTCTGTGCAATGGCAACCCCTCGAATCCGCTCAAAAAGCCAGAACGAACCAAAGAAAACTTACCCACACTCATTGACCGGGCAATTGTTCCTGGTTTGCAGGGTGGCCCACACAATCACCAGACTGCCGCTATTGCCGTAGCTCTCAGCGAAGCTTCGGCGCCAGAGTTTAAGCAGTATGGAATCCAGGTGGTAAAAAATGCCAAAAAACTTGCAGCCGAGCTGACATCGCGCGGTTTTAACCTCGTGACTGGCGGTACGGATAATCATTTGATGGTGGTTGATCTTAACAACAAAGGACTTAGCGGTAAAGAGGGCGAGCAGGCGCTTAGTATGGCCGGTATTACAGTAAACAAAAACACCGTACCCTTTGACCCACGTTCACCCTATGACCCGAGCGGTATTCGCTTGGGTACGCCGGCAATAACAACGCGGGGCATGAACGAGCAGCACATGGTGCAGGTTGCAGACTGGATTGAACAGGCTATAGCACACAGGTCTGACCAAAAGTATTTGGCTACACTAAAAAGCGACGTTAGTACTTTTGCGGCCGGATTCCCCCTACCTCAGTAAAGTAGTGTAAAAATTGACAAAAGCATAACAAGTATGCTATAATATAAAGATAGCCTTATTTTCTTTTACGGTAGTATCTCTGGTTCACGTTCTAGGTTGACTCCGAACATATCAAACACTTTCGCGGTAATTTTTTGTTCAAAATCAAACAGGTCCTGGGTTTTTTTGGCGCGCGCGTTTATGAATACTAAGTTTTGTGACGGCCATAGCTGCATGCCGGTTGCAGTGTCCTTGTAGCCAGAAAATCCAGCTTCTTCTATGAGCCAGCCAGCGCCTATTTTGACGTCTCCATTAGGCAGCTCCCAGTAGGCTGCCTGTGTCCAGCCCTTGCGTGGTTTTTTAATCTGCGGGTATTTTTTTACGATTTTATGAAATTCCGCCTCAGTCACAATGGGGTTTCTAAAAAATGACCCACAGTTGGGGGTTTTGGTTGGATCTGGTAGTTTTTTCTTGCGGATAGCTATAACGGCACGGCGAATACTAGCAGGCGTGTATTCGGCTATATCATTGTCTGTAAAGTAGGCTTCGATGTCGGCATAGTTTGGTTTATGGGCAAATGATTTCGATAATTGTAGGCTGACATTAGCTATTAAAAAGCGCTCTGAATCTGTGGTTTTAAAACGTGAGGTGCGGTAGCCAAAGGCACATTGTTCATGGCTTAAGGTTACAAATGACTTTTCCATGCGGTCATAGGCTTCAAGCTCTACGAGTGTTTGGGAAACATCTTGCCCGTATGCGCCGATGTTTTGTACGGGTGCTGCCCCAATCGTACCCGGAATAAGTGATAAAGATTCTATGCCTGATAAGTTCAACCCAACCGTTTGGTCAACTATGACATCCCAGTTTTCGCCGGCGCCGATTTTGTAGGTTGCTGTTTGCTCGTCTTCACGAATAAGCTCAAAGCCAGAAATCTTGTTGATAACGAGCAGGCCTTTATAACCTTCGTCGCGCCAGACAATATTGCTACCAGTACCAATGACACGTATAGGTACAGAGTGAGCTTCTGCCCATAATTCTGCCTTGGCAAGATCTTGTTTGGTTTTTGCCTCTGTGACATATAAAGCTTCGCCGCCGAGGCGCATCGTACTGTAGAGCTTTAGTGATACATTTTTTAGTATTTTCATTAGCTACTAACTCCAAAAGATAGACTGCTCACTTTAACCATCTGTAGTAAAAACCGATATTTTATCGTTATAACTTGCGCGGAAGCGACTGTGAGTTTTGGTTGATTCATAGTTATGCTTAGTATACCAGTTAAGGTTGCGAAAAATGACAGATAGGTCTAGCATGTATGTATGCAGAGAGGCAAGACACCGTATTATTCCCTGGGCCATCGATTATCCGAAATTAGAAAAAAAGCACTTGAAACAGTCATTGAAGTATCGGGAGCTGTCGAAGTCGACAGTGACGAGATTGTGCGCTTTGAAAAGGGCGAAGATCGACCCAGTGAGGACGTGCTCATGCTCCTCATTAGCCACTTTGATATCCAGGAGGAAGAGGCCGATGAATTGTGGGATTTAGCCGGCTACACAGCTTCAAATGCGATACCAATGCAACATAATACGATTCCGACACTTGTCATAATGCCAAACGATACCCGTGTTATGTATTCCGACAAGGCTAATGTTAGTATAAACAATTACGGCGTTGTGCTTAATTTTATGCAAAATAGCACTAATAACCAGCCACTGTCTATTGCCCGTATTGGTATGAGTATGGAGCACGCTAAAAGCGTGCTAGATATTTTGGCGCGTACAATAGCCAAGGCTGAATCAGGTAAAGCGCCGAAACAACTACCTAGCACAACCAAAACAAAAAAGAATAGTCGCTAAGACGTATAAATAACAGGTGATTGGTGTATAAATTCGTGGTTTTCAGCTAGATCTGCGATGGCGAGGGCAACATCATGTCGGTTTATCTTTGCCCAGGGCAGTGGAAGTATGTTTCGCAGTTTATAACCTCCGTATGAGCCGCTGTTAGTCATAACGGGCGAGCGTACGACGGTCCAGTCGAGCTTACTAGAGCGAAGAATTTTTATGTGTGTTTCACCGTCCGCCATTATTTTTGGTTGAAGTGTGCCAAACAAAAGATGTGTACATTTTTGTAGAAAGTTGGGTGTGTCACCCTTGTCCCGTGCATCAGCACCAGTCAAAGAAACTAGTCGACTTATTTTGTGCTTTTCCATTGTTGGCACAATATGTGTCATGGCGGAGCTAAGTATGTCTTTTGTCGGTGTCCCCCAACTACCCAGCGCGCTTACGACAACTTGGTTACCAAAAATGGCTTTCTCGATATCGTTTAATTTATGGACATCACCCGACATAACAGTTAGTCTTTCGTTATGTGCAAACGGGTTTGGGCCATAAACGCATGCTGTTACAGAGTGGCCACGTTTTATTAACTCAGCAGTCACGAGTTGCCCAACCTTACCAGACGCACCAAATATGACAATTTTCATCTGTATCAATAGTATCACGGTAATAGTTTCAAAATGGTACACCCGGCAGGATTTGAACCTACGACCCCTTGGTTCGAAGCCAAGTACTCTATCCACTGAGCTACGGGTGCTTATTGCAACAACAACGTACGCGTCATTATAACAGATTACAGATATAAATATAAGCTGGCTTAATCAAGAATTATGGTGGCGAGGCCAAGGAAGGCTAAAAAGCCAAGCACATCGGTTGCGGTTGTAATAAATATAGTTGCACTGGCGGCTGGGTCTTTACCGAGCTTGGACATAATAAGTGGCACAAGAGTTCCAAAAAAGGCCGCAACAAGTAAGTTTATGACCATCGCAACTGCAAGGATAAAGGCTATTTTGTAATCATTATTGACGAGTATGACAACAGCAGCAACCAATACGCCGTTCATGAGTCCATTAATAAGACCTGCACCTAGTTCATTGCGCAGTGATTTCCAGGCGGTTTTGAGTTCAATTTGTTTTAGGGCAATACCGCGTACCTGCACAGCTAGTGTTTGGGTGGCTGCATTACCGCCCATACCGGCAACAATCGGCATATAGACAGCAAGTAGTACATAGGCAGATAGTGTGCTTTCGAATCGGCTGACGACAAACGATGCCAAGAATGCTGTTGCGAGGTTAATGATCAGCCATCTATAGCGGTTTTTGACCTTAAAACGGGCGCTGTCGGCAACTGTTTCTTCCTCGCGTATACCAGCAAAATCGTACAGGGTTGAGGCTTCGGTTTCTTGCATGAGCTTTATAATATCGTCGGAATAAATTATTCCCATCACCATATCGGCGTCGTTTAATACCGCTACTTTTGCGTGTGGGTGCCCCAAGAACATATCCATCACTTCTTTGTGGTGGGCAGCGTATGAAATAGACGGGATTCGTTTAATGTATTTTTCTATTTTTTCTGTCTTGCGGGCAAACGCAAGCTCGTGACCAGGTAAAAAGCCTGCAAGACGCTTGTCTTCTTTTATTGCCAAAATAACAGGTGGGCGGCCAGTGCGCTTTTCGTGTTGTTTAAATTTCTTGGCGACCGAAGCGATGGTCTCGTCAGATTCAACTTGTACGTAATCGAGTGTCATAAGACCAGCGGCGGTTTCGGCATCGAATTCTAGCAGCGTTGATATCGAATCTTTTAGATCTTGACTTAAGGCTAACAGAATTTTTTCACGTTTACGTTTGCTCAGTATTTGCAATATATCTGTTGCTTCGTCTGGGTCAACTGTTTGCAATATTTCTACCAGATCTTCCTCTGGTACATGCATGAGAATGTCACGCTTGACTGTCCGGCTGAGCGAGTTAAGTAGTTCAATGCGCTTTTCGAGTGTGAGCTCTAAAAATATCTCAACTCGCTTGTCTTTATGGAACAAAATGTCACCCAAGAGGAGAGGGTTTATCTGAACATTGAGTGATTTGGGGAGTTTTACATCGTTAAGATCGTTTAGTTTCATAGTATTTGAACCCCTTTAAGCATAAGTATAGTCTAATAAAAGCTGTAAACATAGACCGTAAAAGCCACGGCTACAAAGTAAACGCTCATGGTAAAATAATAGTAAATATATGAGAACAGACAGAGATATAAAAATGTTTTTTGAGCGTTGGGGCGGATGGGCTCTGATCGTATTGTTTACGGCCATACCAGTTGTGCGTTGGTTAATGCTAAAACCTATAGACGACAGATTCATAAACATGTCGCTTAGCTTTAAGTCTTTTGGACAAGTTGTTGGCATTATTGGTCTCATGCTGTATGCCATTAATTTACTACTGAGTATCCGCAAGCCTTGGCTAGAAGATCTTTTTGGTGGCTTAAATAGGGTGTATATTGCTCATCATATTACCGGAGGCTTAGCTCTTGTATTTATTTTGTTCCATCCTGTTTTTCTTGCTTTAAGGTACATAGAACTAACAGCTCTTGTGACAATTAAAGACGCTGCTCGATCAATTTTGCCACAAGCAATTCACTTCGATAGATCTTATTTTGAGATAAAGCACGCAGTAGCTATCAATAATGGCATTATCGCATTTATTGGAATGGTTGGTTTATTATTTGTAACTTTTTTTGTTAAGTTGCCGTATCGCTTTTGGTTGTTTACGCACAAGTTTTTAGGTGTTGCGTTTGTTTTTGCGGGCTTACACGTACTACTTATTGTGTCCGATGTTTCCAATGATACTTTTCTTAAAATATATTTTGCAGCCTGGATAATTATTGGCTTTGCAGCATTTATGTACAGAACTGTTCTTGGTAACATTTTAGTGCGGAGGATACCTTATCGTGTGGCATCGGCTAGTACCCTGCCTGGTAACATAGTCCAAATCTCATTAGATCCTATCGCGAGACCGCTTGATTTTAAGCCTGGACAATTTGTGTTTATACGATTTATAAATGACAGCGTAATCGCTAACGAAGCCCACCCGTTTTCTATAGCGTCTGTCCCGCGCGAACAAAGCGGACAACTACGAGTATATGTAAAGGCTCTGGGTGACTTTACGACGTCGTTAAAACAGCTAAAGGCTGGTACAACCGCGGAAGTAGAGGGTGCTTTTGGACGGTTTTTACCGGCTCGTTTTGATGATGTGCCGCAAATATGGATCGCTGGCGGAATAGGTATTACGCCGTTTCTTAGTATTGCGCGTAATTTCGATTCACTAAAGCCTAAAGTCGATATGTTCTACACCGCTCAAACCAAAGATGAATTAGTTGACCAAGAAGCGCTACGAGATTTTCTACCACAGCATTACCCGCAGTTCAGGTATCACACCTTTGTGAACGAAGAACAAAAAGGTTTTCTTTCTGCCCAGTACATTGCCGAACAAGCCGGTGGCTTAGAGGGTAAAGAGATATTTTTGTGTGGGCCGCCGCCAATGATGAAATCACTTCGGCAGCAATTTAGAGCCATGAAGATACCAAATAGTAAAATACATTCAGAGGAGTTTTCAATGTCATGAAACTAAAATTAGTCGTTAAAATTGCAATGATCGGTTCGCTTAGTACTCTACTACTCATGTTAGTTGTTGGCCTAATTGTGCCTGAATCTGTTTTGACGCGGCTCACAAAATCGAATGATGACAATGCGCAGGTATCGATTGTCGACGGCAAGGAAATTAAAAAAACCGTCGATCCTGAAACAGATGAAACCATTATTACAACTACAGACCCTACAACTAGTGAAACGACTGTGCAAAGTACGCCCACACAACAGCCTACGTCCACTCCTGGTACAAACACCCCGTCGACACCATCAACTCCCAATACTCCTACTACTCCGACCAATCCTGGTACTCCCGTGTCGCCACCAGTCGTTACTTTAACTGCAAGTCCAACGACGATTACGAGCGGCAATTCCGCAAATCTTTCATGGAGTGCTACCAATAGCCCCTCAAGTTGTAGTGCAAGCGGCTCGTGGAGTGGTGGTAAATTAGCTTCCGATTCACAATCTGTGAGTCCGACGTCGACATCTACATATACGTTGACCTGTACAAACAGCGGTGGATCGGGCAATAAGTCCGTAACGGTAACCGTGAATGCGCCTGTAGCTGCCTGTGGTCAGCCCGGTGGCACGTGTAGCTTTTCGGATATACAAAGTTACACCACGGCCGCAAACTGTCGTTCGGCCATAAATGCAACAGGAAGTGGACTTTCTGCCTATGCAATAACACAAAGTTTTATTACAGCTCATCAAACCTATAGATCAATTACGAACTTGTTGTGCGGTAAAGTCTATAACGCTAACTTAAGGAATCAAGTGGGCGACCATCAAAATAGTGGTGCAACTATAAGCGGTAGTAACTATCAAACCTGGATTAACAACTTTTACCTTGGGTCATATGAATAATGGCTAAAACAATGAAAACGCATAAAAAATCTTTTGTCGTTACAATGGATCAGACTAAAATACTTATCGTTTTTTTGATCATTCTTAGTTTCATTAGTCTGAGTACTGCTTTTATGTACCGCGTAAAATATCTTGAAAACGCCACGCAAGCAGCGTATCCGCTGACGACCTGGCAAACCGGAGATATTGTTGAAGGAGACGGATTTATCTATAGCTTGACTAGTGTCCGTACCGATACGCAAGGTATACCTTCGTACTGGGAACTCGATAGTAACAGTGTTTTTTTGCTTGCGCGTCTTTCATTTAAAAACACATCGACTCAAAAGCTAGAATTTTCTCCGGTATTAACCATGCAGGTTCGTGACGAAACGGGCACCACTTATGAGGTATCGAGTGCTCCGAGTATTCGCGATTCATTAGGCGGGCCGATACTACCGGGTCAAACAGTCAGTGGCGAGGTTGGATTTACAGTTCCAAAAACCATGAAATCTGGATTTGTTATCTATGCGCCTGCTCAAGCAGATCAACACATAATATCTACTGCAATTACATTACCTTAGTAACTAATTTAGCAACTTTTTTTGGTTTTGCACTGCATGCGAAATGATTGTCTGAATTTATTTTTTACACGTCTCTGTTGTTTAGCATCATAAATCCACTGCAAGATATTTCTGCATTTTGATTGCTAATAATATTTAATATTATTAGGTACTGCGTGAGTATGAGAACTTTCATTACGCTAGATAAGAACCCCAACTTAAAGGTAGGGGTTCTTATCGGTTTTTCGTAATCTAAGCCTGGCCGACTTTATCTGTATTGAAATTGACGTTAACGGTATAGAGTTGCCACAATTTTAACTGTGCTTCTGTAAGCGCCTGGGCTTTTTTGACTGCTGCTTCAATCTTTGCTTCTTTAATAGAAACTTTTTGTCCTAGATTTAGTAAAGGTGAACCGGCTTCTTGAGTTAGAAATGTCTCTGCAGCAATAATTTGCGCTTGAGATATATCTACTTTCATAATTGCGCCGTAGGTTTGTACTGATTTGCGTGCAATTTGACTATACGAATCACCTGGTTGTGCAACATAATTATATGTAGCTTCAGCTGTTTGTTCTGTGGTGGCTGCTTCTGTTTTTGCTTCTTCTGAGTGGTCTTCACCCTCATGTGCAGTAACTATAGGTGATTGGTAATTTGTCGCGACCAAAACACCTGCGGCAAGCAATAGTCCGAGTGTGGATAGTTTAATAATTTTGTACATAGATCCTCTTCCCCCACCACATTTATTTGTTTATGGCACTATCATACCATAAACAGTATGTTAAAAAACATTATTGTATATTTAACATACTTAAATTTTAAATTTATTTTTTAACTAAGTTGATATAACAGAGGTAATATGCTAAAATCTACCCTGATAAGCTAGTCTTAAAGAAAAAAAAGCCAAACCAGTCAGCTTGCCTGACGTTTGGATTTTTAAAGGAGAAGGCTTTTCCAAAACTGTGAGAGGATTCACAGTTTTGAGAGGAGGAAGCTTTCTGGGGTTTCTGGCACTATTGGTCAAACTTGTTTTGCCAATAGTGTAGAAACCGCAGAATTACATTCCGACGAGGGCCAGTAGCTCAGCTGGTTAGAGCGTCTGCCTCTTAAGCAGAATGTCCGGGGTTCAAGTCCCCGCTGGCCCTCCAAATAAAAAGACCTATCATTGAATAGGTCTTTTTATTTGGCAAGGTTTAGTTGGGGCTCAGATCCTGGACATATCAAATGAATGTCCGGGGTGAGAACTGCCAGTGGCAGTTCGGAAACGAACCTTCTCTTGCAAACTGGTTTGCAAAGATGAAGTTCGGGGGTCGCGGAACGTGACCAAGTCCCCGCTGGCCCTCCAAATGAAGAATTTGAAGCAAAAACTGCACCTTCGGGTGCTTTTTTTGTTGTTTTGATTTTTCTTCATTAAACTCATTCTAGCTATTTGTTATGTTTTCTACAATAGACTTAAGCATGATGTCTCAGATGACTATTTAACTACTTTTGTTTCATGTTATATCTATAAATTAACGTAAGCGTTATTCGTAAAGGTCCAGATGTTGCCAAGTTCGTCGCTTTGGAAAATGAAGCTTGTACCACTTGGTGGGCTAGCGCTTGAGTAAAGAGAACCCAGTGGGTTTAGGAAGGTTGTCCCATTGGTTATGTTATAAGGTGAACCTTTGGTAGAGTCGATAACTAATCCATTTGAGTCAATTGCATTACCGCCAATATCTACACCAGAAGGATAGGTGACAAGGACATTGTTGGAGTAACCCGGACTGGCTGGCGCCGAAATAACAGAAACTTCGACCCACTGCCTTTTTTGGCCAGATACCTCTTTGATTAATCTGATTCTTTGGGTGCCTATTGCTAGATTGGTTGAATCGGTATAGTAGTTAGCAAATGTCACTAATATTGTTGAAATCTTGAAGTTATTATCAGAAGAGGTGGTAGTGGAATAATATAGCCCTGATACCATGCGGTCATAGTTACCAAGTAAGATTGCTGGTCCAGTATTGCCAGAATAACTAACAATATTCGGGCTAGGGGTTGTGCCAAAAACAAGCGCGTTATTGGAACTCCAAGATATTTGATTTGCCGCTGCGTAATCTGTACCAAAAAAGTTAAAGTTAAACCCAGTCGTCGGTATCGGGATAAAGCCATCGTCTATAACTCCAGCTATCGGTGCCTGAGAACCATAGCCGGCGTCAAAAATACCTGTAAAATCTATCTGTGTTAGTCCGCTAGTACTAGCCGAAACTACTCTGTCAGTAGTGACTATCTGAGGCGAAGGCAGTGGTGGAGGTGTTACTACGGGTGTATCTGTTGCAGGAGCACTTGGAGTTTTGGGGGCAGCGACCGAAGCAGATTTTTTGCTCGCAGCAGGAGGAGCCGCGGGGGGCTCTTCGACGTTAGTTGTAGGTGCAGGTGGGGGTGTTTCGTTCTGCGTTGACGGCGCCGTGGTTGTTGTTGGCTGCTTGATAGGCTCAGTAGGTGTAGCTTGTTTTCTGTCAGCTCCAAACACGACAAAATAAACGACAATGATAAGTAAGCCAATGACGCTCATCGGCAAGAGATATGTGATATATGGCCGCACTTCAGGGTTGTGCTCTACTTTTTTACTAACCATTACCGTTATTATACATTGATTGAGAAATAGTTCTGTAGCAGAACAATCTGCTCTTTATGTATTTACGATGGCATACTATACGTAGACAGTATATTGAAGGTTAATGGCAAAGATTAAAATAGTTAAGTCTAGACTAACTGTCTCAGAATATTGTCGGCTTGTCTCTCGCCGGACTCTAGTGCTCCTTCTACATATCCTCGCCATTGCCTCGCAGATTCTGTTCCAGCAAAATAAATCCTTGCTTGCGGCTGCGCGAGAATATCTCCGTACAAAGACCAGTCTCCTATTTTTCGACGAGAAGAATAACCACCTAGAGAGTATTTTTCTTTTATCCAATTCATGCAATGAATCTCTATTGGTTGGTGTGAAGCCTGATGTGTTCTATTTACCTGTTCGATAAATTTTTGTTTTATTTCAGAGTCAGATAGGTTTTCGAGTTCCTTTGCATAGGTACTAACAGCAAGTCCCACTAAAACCCCTTCTTGTAAATGTGAATAAGACGAGTCGACAATAAAATCGAAAGGACCAACCTGCGATTGTATTAGTCCGGAATTCCCCAAATCTCTCCACCACGGTTCTTTATAAAATGCGACAACCTTTACGACATTACCTTGTTGGAAAGACTTAGTTACTTTTTCTAAATCTTCAGATAGTTTTGGTTCAAATGAAATTCGTGAAAAAACTTGTGGGGGAACAGCGACTAAAGCAAACTTTGACCGTACTTCACCAAAGCTTCCGCGCAAAGTAATTGAATCTTGATCCTGATTGATATGAGTGATTTCAGAGTTATAGCGAACCTCTATATCATTATCTTTAACTATCTTGGAAAAAAGGTTTGAAAGACCCTTATTAAAATAATAGTGGTCAGCTTTTTCAAGCAAATCAAAATCTCCGACAGTACTTAAATTCAATAAAGCTTCAAGAACAGAAACTTTACTCGTCTCACTACAAATAGCCTGCTCAATAAGAATTGTCCAATAATTCCTTGAATCTTCTGTCCAGAGCTTATCTTTCAACCAACTCTTCAGGTCAATCTGATCGAGCTCCTTATGTTTTTCAATAGTTTTAAGATTTACATCTTTAATTTTTCTTGAAAGATAGTATCGAAACCGTAGCGAATCTATCTTACCTAAAAAAGATAATGGAACTGATCCTTCAGCAATCTTCTTAATTCCGTGTAAATCTTCGCTAAAGCTGTATCCTGCACTTGGGTTAACAAAATGTTCGTACTCGTATTTTCTTACAAGAGCTTGGAGGCGTTTTTGTCCTTTCATCGCAAGCCACTGACCACCAAGTTCAACAAAGACTCCAGACCGAGTTTTGACACTCTTTAGGCGACCACCAATTCTATCGCGAGCCTCTACAATACAAACTGTATATCCCTGTTTGACGAGAATTTCTGCCGCGTTTACACCAGCTGCACCTGCGCCAACAACCACAACGTCATATAAGTTTGTTTTACTCTTTGCTTCAAAAGTAGTTTTCTTATCTTTTTGTGAGTGATCAACCTTTGTAGCTGTTTTTTTGTGTAGATTCAAAACGTACTCCGAATATTTATTTAATAGACAAGAACTACATTTTTAGCATACTGTTTTGAGAATTTAATCTCAAGCTTTAAACAGGCATATCAATCTTTCATAGAACTGAACTATATTTGTTATTCAGTTCTCGTCTGTTTCTGTAAAATAGAGTTATGAATAATTTTGAAATATCTGGCAAAATTAAACGTTTTCCTGGAAAGTACGGCTGGTATTATATTGAACTTGATGAAAAACTTAACAAAGATCTGCGTCCATTACTTGCAAACTTATGGCCAGCTTTACTTAAAGCAGAGTTTAGAATTGATAAAACCATGTGGCAAAGCTCAATTATGCCAATCAAAGATGGACCTCTTTTTATAGCTCTTCCTGCGAAAATACGAAAAACAGAAGGCTTAGATGTCGGCGATAGTGTCACAATAAATTTTGAATTAAAAGTATAATCTTTGATGATTTAAATCTTGGTTGTCATTGATTAGTGAATACGGATTTAATGTAGTATCATGTTTATTTTTTATAAGGTTATTGTAGGAGGATTAAGTTTTGTATTTGATTAGCTAGTCTATATATTTGTCATTTGACGTTTCTTTCATTTAGTACAGTCTCCTTATATGTATATATAATAGAGCGGGAGAAATTAATTGTATTTGTATCTGTTAATTGCTTTACAAACTACTAATATCGATATAAGTAGTTTATGCACAATTCTAAAGCCATAAATTACATACACTTTTTTTAACTATGCCGGTAGCCATATATATAGTTATGCATAAACTAAGAATAAATTTACACAGTGCCTAGGTGGTATAATCCAGGTATGTCATTTCAAGTATATTTAGATAACATTGAGACAAAAACCGGTAAGACACCACAACAACTTATTGATATTGCAACCGCAAAAGGTTACGACAAAGATACAAAAGCTGGTGAAATTATCGATTGGCTTAAAATTGATTATGATCTAGGCAGAGGGCATGCAATGGCTCTTTATTATGTCATTAAAAACGGCACCACAATCAGCGACAAACACGTCAATAGTGGTGGCGCACATAGCGACGAAAGTAATAAGCTACGGCTTGACGGTATCAACAACAGATAAAAGAGGTATAGAATGATTAACACATTTGAAGAAATGCTTACTGGCGGGCATCCAAACTCACTCGGGAATACAGTCGAAGTTGTCGACATAATTCTTGCAGATAAATCTAAATTTGATGACTTGTATCAGTGTTATTTTTCGAAAGATGAAGTTGTGCGGCTGCGTGTTTCAAATGCCATGAAGCGTATATGTAAAGAACACCCGGACTGGCTTGTGCCATACATCGATAAGTTCCTGAATGACATAGCTAAAATTAATCAAGCCTCGACACAGTGGACACTTGCACAGTTATTTTTGTGGCTCGAAAAAGACATGACACAAACTCAAATTACAAAGGCCAAAGTCATACTTAAAAATAACCTAGAAAATAACAATGATTGGATTGTGCAGAATACAACCATAGAAACCCTATCTATGTGGGCAAAAAATGACGAAGTATTGCGTGAATGGCTCATCCCTAAGCTAGAAGACTTTACAAAAACGGGCAGAAAATCGGTTGCAGGCCGTGCTCAAAAAATGTTAGCAATACTAGTAAATATTAACTAACCTGTGTTTTTTTACTAGAAACTGTTGGTACAATTGCAAAAACTAATACAAAAGCATAGATGACGGCAAAGCCACACATGATACTGGGTATGGCCTTCAATGTTTGTGGGTGTAGCGTGTTAACGATTCCCGTAGGCAACAAAAAGCTCAGTAGCCCAAAGACTTGCCAAAGCAGTGCCTTTCTCGCCATTTTATTAGCTGTGTGCGCAAAGTAAAGTGACAAGCCAATACTTAAGAAAAGTAAAATATAGTAGTACGTAAAGTACAAACCACCTACTTTATCGGCGATGGTAAATATAGAGTAGTTCCCGCCACATTCATAGCCCACAAATGACGTGCTACGAAAACCGAGAACTAACACAAAAAGTGCACAAAAAGCGTAACTAACAGCCAGAACGTATCTGTTAGTTTTTTCGGCAATACGATATACAAGATGTAGCCCCAAAGCCGGCATAATTGTTATTGCAATAAATCCAATATGCATAAACAGCTCGGCCATTGCACCGCCACAGACCTGAAATTCAGCAAACTGAAATAGTGCAAGCAGCATAATTATGAGTGCGATGATTCTGGTAGTGGGGTTAAGCTTATACCGGTATACAATATAGAAAAATAGCGCAAGCTCTACAACCATTGTGGCCAACATCACGGGTGGCGAAAAACAATAAAACGTCGTTGATTTTTTCATCTTAATTCATGGTAACAGTGGACAGTGTAAATAGATATGGTTATTACTATGTGATGTTGCTACAGTGTTTGTTACCATGAATGTATGGCAAAAAATAATCAAAAATTTATTGATCGTTGCATCAAGGACAAAAACGGCAAAATCGTTTTAGGGCAAAGTCCAAACGTACCTATACTTATTTTTATTGGTTTAACACTATGTAGTTTTATTCTTCCAGAAGGTCAAGCAAAAGGAGCTGCCTCACAACTTGCGACGTGTTTTGCGGTTGTATGGGCGTACCTTGAGATTACACAAGGAGTTAATTATTTTCGGAGAGTGTTGGGAATAATTATTATGATATTTGTCATTGTAAACATGTTTGCAATCTAAAGAGATTGCTCAAGTTTCATAATTGGATCATACCAGCCTTTATCAAGAACGTATGCTTGAAAATCTTTATCAAATCCAAGTAGAACTGACATGCCCACAAGTATAAATAACACCCCAATAGTGCGCCTAAACCACCCATTTGGATTACTCACCCACTTGAGTTTACTTGTAGCGCGTTGTCCGGCTAATCCAATTAATAACAATACAGACGCTAGTCCAAGAGCATAAGCAATTAAATAAACTAATCCTTTTAGAAACGCTTCGGGTAAAACGACCGCAACAATTAGTGCATATGTTGGGCTACAACTACTAAAAACCGGTCCAAGAGCAGCCCCAAGTAAAATATCTTGCTTTACACCACTACGGCGATTCGCCGCCTGCATTGCAGCACCGCTTCGTTGTTGCAGACGAAGTAGTAAACTAAGTTTTTCCCAAGACTTTGGGTATACTAAACCAATCCCAAGTAGCAAAATTATACCACCAGATATGACTTGCCAAACCTGTTGAGGTACACCAAGTAGTGTTGTGGTTGCCTTAAGGAGTAGCGTAAATACGACAATTGATACGGCCAAGCTGAGCGTAATAATAAGAGGTCTTTGCCAGGAAGATTTAGTGTCTTTTTCGGTGATACTTCCTCCAATTACGATAGGTAAAAGGGGCAGAATACATGGAGCCGCTACGGTGAGCACTCCTGCAATAAAGGCTAATATTAGTAATGTCATCTATAGGGCGTTTGTTATAACGTTCGTTAGTGTTGGGTCGTCATATGCAACATATTTTTTAGCTACATTTCCCTCAGCATCTAGCCGAATGATAGTGGTTTGGATAGTGACACCGTACTTCTGGCGCAATTTTTGGTTACTATCATAATCTACTTTGAAAATTGTAACGTCGCTAGGAATCCTGCCGGCCTGTATGCTTTTTTCAAGTTCACGACATTGTGGACACCAGGGTGCGTGAAAAAATAATAATTTCGTACCTTTTGTAGCTTCTATTTCCGACTCAGAGTAGTCTTTGTAGGTGCCGGATACATTAATTGTATCGTCGGCTATATTTCGGGTACCTTCGGTTAGTAGATTCTGTTCCGCGTTTTCTTCCATGGGAGAGCGATCATTAAGAAGTAAGAAACTACCGGCCGCCAGAATAAGCAATATTACTATTATAAAGATTTTATGTACCTTCATAGATTTATTATAGCATTGGGCGTAGCAAAACAGGGGTAAATTTGCTACGATTTAGATATCATGAAACTTTTAAATGGTAGTGATTTAGCTGGCTTTATCAAAGAGCGCCAAGCCACGGCTGTGCGTAGCTTACGACAAACACATCACGTTCAGCCAAAGCTTGCCATCATTGTCACTATCGACCACCCTGTCATAGACGTTTATGTGCGTTTGAAGAAACAATACGGGGCGGATATTTTAGTCGACGTTGATATCCACCGCGTGACACAAGCAGAAGTACCAAAATTGATTGAAAATCTTAACAACGATACATCGGTTCACGGTATTATTACTCAGTTACCATTGCATGACCCTGCCAAAACTGACGAGATTGTTAACTTGGTAGGCCCCAATAAAGATGTGGACGCCCTTGGAGATAAGGCAGTGTATGACCCGGCGACACCCACGGCGATACTATGGTTATTGGCCGGCTATAATATAGAACTTGCGGGTAAGCAGATTTTGCTTATTGGTAGGGGCAAGCTTGTCGGTGCTCCACTAGAACGTATGCTTACAAAATCTGGCTATGATGTATCTGTAGCCGACAGAAACACCGTTGACCTAAGGGCAGAAACACTTAAGGCCGATGTCATTGTGTCGGCTGCTGGCTCGCCGGCGCTACTATTTGCAGATATGATAAAAGACAAAGCCGTAGTTGTTGATGCGGGTGTCGCCAGTGAAGATGGTAAGACAGTGGGTGATGTCGCGCCTGAAGTTTATGAACGTGACGATATCACCATCACTCCCGTAAGGGGCGGCGTTGGGCCGTTAACGGTTTGTGCGCTATTTGATAATGTTATCCGTGCCGCCAGATCTACTGCGGAAACTTCATGATAATTGGTGTTTTTGATTCGGGAGTTGGCGGTCTGTCGGTCGCACAAGCAGTCGGTGCTGCGCTGCCGGACCATCAGATTATGCTGCGCGAAGACAAAGTTAATCTACCCTACGGAACAAAATCACCAGAAGAGCTGTATAATCTCGTCTTACCGATTTTAGAAGAGATGGAACGGGCAGGTTGTGATGTTATTGTCATTGCGTGCAATACCGTTACGACCAATATCATTAGTGAACTTCGGGTAGCGCTACAGACACCACTAATTGGCATGGAGCCAATGGTGAAACAAGCTGCAAAGCTAACTAAAAGTGGAATCATTGCTGTTTTTGCAACTCCGGCAACAGTAAAAAGTAAACGATACGCATGGTTAAAACAAGAATATTGCGATAAAGTTGCAATTATTGAACCGGATGTACGTAACTGGGCTCAGATGATCGAATCTAATGAAATAAATATGCAGGAAGTACGGGATATAATTGCGAAAGTATTGCAAAAAAATGCAGATGTTTTGGTGCTTGGCTGTACACATTATCATTGGATAGAGCACACAATTCAAGAAATTGCACTCAAGAAGGTTACCGTCTTGCAGCCTGAAGACCTAGTTATTCAAGAGCTACGGCTCTACATACAAGGCTAAGATTAGTTGCTATAGCCCTAAAACAGCTTTTGTGAACTGGCTGCCTCTGTCCTTGTAGTCTTTAAACATATCAAAGCTGGCACATGCTGGCGACAATAAGACGACATCTCCTGGTTCGGCTAATATTTTGGCTTTATGTACAATCGCATCCATTGTATCAACATGAGACGTTGTGAAGTTTGTATAATTTCGCTCTTGTAATAACCTTGCTATGATTGGCCCCTGTTGCCCAATAGCTAGCACCGATTTAACATTACCTCTAATAATTGCTAATACTAAATCGTCGAACGGTATACCTTTATCACTTCCGCCTACTATTACTATTTTAGGCTCAGGAAATGACTTTATGGCGGCTATTGCTGTTTCTGGGGTAGTAGAAAACGAATCGTTAATGTATGTGACGCCGTCGATTTTACGAATCGGTTGCAGGCGATATTCAAGGCCAGTGAAGTTACTAACAACACTATGTATGGCTTCGATGTTGCCGCCAATGATATCCCAGGTTGCGGCTATTGCCGCACAGACGTTTTCTAGGTTGTGTCTGCCAAGCAGTTTCACGTCCTCTATTTTCATAACAGGTTGTTTGCGTACAAAAATCGTATCGTCCTCTACATACACAGTACAGGGATCATTGATGTGTTTGCCAACTTCCGGTACCGCGTACGTGAGTTTGTTTGATACCGGCGATGTACGTGCTATTTGCGAGCTTAAAGTACTATAGGGATTAAAAATTGCGACATCGTTACTATTTTGAAAACGAAATATGTTTGCCTTTGCATTGGTGTAATCCAATAGATCGTGGTGCCAATCTAAATGTTCCGGCACAACCATTAGACACACGGCAATGTGGGGGCTTTTTTTAGCATCGTATAGTTGAAAACTAGAAAGCTCCAAAACGACATAATCACAGCTTTTTGCCTCTTCTAAAACATCTAACATGGGGATTCCGATGTTGCCCGCCAAAACTGTCTTTTTGCCTGCAGCCGCTAATATTTTATGAATTAGGGTACTGGTCGTGCCTTTGCCCTTAGTGCCGGTTACGCCAATAATTGGCGTTTTGCAACTTTCAAAGAAAAAATTGACTGCAGTGGTGATTTTTGGCCCAACGCTCGGGTTTTTGTCTAATATAACAGATGGATGTATTCCGACACTGCGTACGATGACGTCAAATTTATCGAGATTATCGAGGTAGTTGTCACCTAATTGGCTCTGTACGCCACCAGGGAGCACTAAGTCGGGCTTTTGGTCGCATACCGTCACATATACGGGTCCTTTAGATAAATACCTATAAACTGCCTGGTTTTCTACACCGAAGCCGATAAGAGCAACGTTCATATGATTAGGATAGCTGTTTTTTGACTAATTCTGCAACTTGGCGTGGTGTCATGTTGGCTTTAACAATAAACGCGCTTACACCCATTTCGCGTAGCGTAAGAGGCGCTTCTTGTTCGCCCATATTCGTGAGGATAATAACTTTTACATCTTTGCCCCAGTCCGAAGCGCGCATGGCTAGTAACATTTCGTCACCATTCATTTCGGGCATCATAAGATCGAGCAGTACGATATCTGGTGCAAATTTTTCTATCAGCTTAAGCCCAAGCAGACCGTTTTCGGCCGTTTCAACTTCATATCCTTCGGCCTCAAACTTGATTCGGTACATTTGCATGATCGCTGCATCATCTTCAACTATAGCTACTTTTGTCATACTTTAACTGTACTCGAAATACTACGTATCATCAAGATTATGATCTAAAAAATTGGGATGCCTAGTTTAGACGCTTTGTGAACGCTGATTTCCTGCTGTGCGTCGTATGGCTTTAATCCCTGCGCCAACAACAGTTGGTGCGTACATTGCGGCACCTACTGCAAACCATGTAATTGGCCTTTGTGCCCATTCAACAGTTTCTTCAACAATTGGGTTAGTGGGGTACGTTTCGCTAAGCTTTAATACGCCAGCACCAATAATTCCTGATAATACTGCAATACGTCTAGACACACGTTCTGAAGCTACAAGTGTGTCTTTAGTAGTCATTTCGGGTTTACTTAGAATTTCACCAGCCACAAACGGGAAGAGTGGCCCTGTCGCTTGACCAGTTGTTGATTCCGTAATTAGACTTTTACTATAAGACATATTGTCTTTAGATAACTCTTTGGCATACCCTACAGCTTTCGGGCTATTTCTCCGAAAAGTAACTAGCGCTCTTTCAAATTTTTGCATAGCAACACCGCCAGTAGCAGCAATTCCAAAACCCTGCACATAATTTGCAGCTGTAAAAAATGCTGCTGCTTTTAGTTCATTGCCCCCTGTATTCATATATACATCAATAGCTACAGGGATAGTTACGGCTTGTTGAAACCGGCCCTGATTCCAGACCTGGAACGCCAATGCAGATAATAATAGTCCTTTTTGTCTTGGGCTAGCATCCGTATAATCTTCTTTAACTGATCCCCATAGTTCTTTTGTACGCGCGATAAAGCCTAAAGTTGATGCGTTTTCATTAGATTCCATTGGAATACGCTCATTACTCACTATATTTTCAGCAAGAGGCGCTGGCCACTTATCTGAATTATTAGTATGATAAGCATCTATCACAGGAAAACTAATTGGTTCTATTGAAACAGCACTTAACTCCGGAAACGAAGGATTTGAATTATTGATCATTACACTATGATAACAGAAAAGTCATAAAAAAGCAATAGCAACTATAAAGTATTTATTGACAACATAAGCATAATAATACATAGTAAAAAATATGAAATTACACGAGTCGTCGCAGTCACATGGCAACTATGGGGAGTACTACAGGAAAATTTGTGATGAATTTTCGGGATTAATGCGACTTGGTGTAGAGCGTGCAGAAGTTTATGAGCAATTAATACGAAGTCCTGCAACGCGTTTCCTTGGGCAGCTGCCAATTGCTGCAACGAATGAGTCACTTGGCCATCCACTGGATGTGTCTGTGGCGCCCAACGAACAGCTAATTGCTCTATATCCGGAGGGGGCACTAGAAAGTTCTGGTATCGAAGGTGCATTACAGTTTCGCCAGACAATATTGTCGGATGAATTAACTGGTCACATACTAACTGCTCCGGATGGCGCAACAACAGATAAGATAACAGAAGAACTGCGTAAAGCAAATGGTGATAGAAAGTTATTGGCCGATAGTGGGGTTCCAGAATATGTTGTGTTTAGTAAATATGATACTTCTGGCCCAGAAGCGGAGCCATTTAAGCATACGAAGCCCAGTGACATAGTGACACCACAGGGACATCTCGTTACTGCGTCTAGGGAAACAATTCTGCATAGATTACCAGAACTAAAGACGCTACACGAATTAATTTTTGAAAGCCAAACAATGCAAATTGGCTATTATGGTGGCTTAGACGATGAAGGACTAGAGGCAATTATAAATAACCCAGAATTTATGCCAATAGCCGGCTTTGATCAAGAGACTGGCGAGGCACTTATGCTTACCTTGTTCGCGCCAAACTTTACAGATTATGATGCCTTACCCTGGTTAAATCCTACTAAATTAGACGGTTTGCTTGAGAAGGATAACTCAAAAAAGGTATTATGTTTTCCGCTTGTCATCACTTCAAAGGCAAATGGAATCGGTCTTTTTAATCCATCTGTTTTACTTGCGGGCCAGACACTATTGTATGAACATAAACCAGACACGACGTATATTACGTACGAGTCTAACGGCCTGTCAATCTTATATACACCAAAAGTAATTCATCGCAATTCTACCAACGAACTTGGTATGAAGCATCAGGGTACTACGATTGAGGCAACATTCGTTACTGAGTAAGAAAGGTTACTTTTTTAGTTTCAAAAACTTCTACCGGTCTCATTTTATGCTTGAAAGCTCTAAGACCTATAATCCCATGATCATCTTGGAAATTTAGGTATTTTATCTCACGATCAGAAAGTATTTTTGCTACTGAATAAAACATATAATGGCCAATACTACTTAGATTTAGATTTGCTTTTTGAAAATGGTTTATTACAAAATGGTTACTTAAGATTTCATTTATCGAGAAACCTATGAGCCTGTCATTGTACAAGAATAATGTGCCTACAATATCTCCAAATAACGGGCCTGGGTTAACCGCAAGAAATAGTTCAAGTGCTACTAGTTCTTCCTGGTAAGAAGAAGAACCCTCCGTAGAATAGTTTGTCCAATCGTCAAATAAGTTAAGAATCTCAAGTTTATAGCTAGCAATTGCCTCCCAGCCTTCGATGGTGTGTATCTTAAGTCCAGTTTGATATAGATCAAAGAATCGACGCACATGTCTCCTTGTGTCTTCATATTTTTTACCTTCGCATGTAGATAACTCATTTACATCGTAAATATAGTCATATAAAGAAGGGTCATCTTTCTCAATTATTAATACGCCATCTTGAGATAAATAGTCATTTTCATAATTGAAAGTTGAGTGTCTTATGGTTTTACTAATTTCGCTTGGAATTAGTTTTTCTGCTTTGAGTAATTGTTCATCGTTAAGCTTTTGCTTACTACTAAGACAGGCAAAGTTTTCGCCATCTGATGGAAATAGCGTCCCAAAAACAAAATCTTCATCAAAATAACAAGATGCACGATCTTCATAGTTAAACCAAAGATAAATAATCGATGGGAGCAAAAAGGCATGACGGAGATCCATAGTCTCGTGTATTTTAATTACTTGAGATTGTGACAATGCTGATAAGGGTATAGGTGATACGGGCATGTTTGTTTTTTAAAGCTCAATCTTATTGTGCTACTTTTTTTAACTAAACACAAGCGCATAAGAGGGTTTTTGTGATACCTTAATTGTAGTCATGGGTAAATTCATATTATATTTGTTAGTACCTATAATCCAGTTAACATTTTGTGTATTGATTTTTTACGCATCACGTAGTGAAACGGATAGGGAAAAAGCAGCACTTAGAAAGAGTTTTTATTTGCTAGCAAGCGCAATATCGTTATGGTGCTTGGGGCAATATGCATATGATCTGTCATTGAACATTGACTTTTTACAAATAGTAAGTCGTTTTGGGATTGTGACAACAATTTGGGTTGCATTTTTCTTTGCCCTTTTTGCTAGAAAAATTGTAAACAAAGATACGCAAAATATCTTTCATTTTGATGTAGCTTTAGGAGTATTTGCAACATTAGTAGGCCTAGGATTTGAGATAGTTAACATTTCTGTAGAGAATGGCGAGGTAGTATACGGATATAATTATATCCTCTACACATTTATTACTGCAGTACCCCTGTATTTTATTATTAGGGCTATATATAGCCTAGAAAAGTACGCAAAATCTTCAAGACTCAGGATAGATCGACGACGAGCTTTGTTTGTATCAAGAGGTATGATAATTACAACTCTGTTTGCGGTAACAGGTAACTATGTCTTGACACTTATTGGTGGCTCTACAGCTTTCTTAACTGACATACTTGTTGTTATCGCCCCGCTTTCATATACCGTCAGTGTTGGCTATGTCGTTTTTTCATTGAAACTGTTCAACTTTAGGAAATTCTTTAGACAAGTAATCCTGTATGGTGCCGCAATCAGTGCGCTGTTCATTACAGTAAGTATTATTGCTGTGGCGATAATTAGTGAGTATAGAACAGAATTTACTGCGATTGAAATCCTAATTAGTCTTATAATTGGTGGAGTTTTGTATGTCGTTGCTGCTGCCATTATTCGTATTTCTTCACGACGAATACTCGGAGCAAATCAATTAAATGATCAGGATATAGAGCGTAGTTTACAGGCAGTTCTCAAGACAACAGACACTGATAAATTGGTACAAGGCGTTTTGGACGTAATAATGAGTCGGTACGGTATTGAAAAATCAAAATTGTTACTAGTTGATATTGACGAAGAAGGTGATATCAAACAATATCCATTGTATAAAAAAATAAGTACCATCGATTATAGCGCTCTAAAGACATTGCTTGCTAAGGATGATATTGATGAGACATTCACAAACAATGAGCTACGAAAAATTGGTCTCAAAAACTATGGATACGGATATATCCTACGTAGGGGGGCGATTTCTGGCATTTTGGCGGTCGGGGATAAGCTAAATGGCCGGCCATTTTATAGCGACGAATTATTTGATCTTAGAAAAACAGCAAACGAGTTGGCGCTAGCACTTGAAAATACCCAACAGTATTACCGTATACGCCAATTTAATGAAGAACTGGAAGAGAAGATAACACTAGCTACAGGTCAACTTCAGCGTACCAATGACAAGCTTAAAGCCCTGGACGAAACCAAGGATGAGTTTATTAGTATGGCGTCACATCAACTGCGTACTCCGCTGACGTCGGTGAAGGGTTATATCAGTATGGTTTTAGAAGGAGACGCTGGGCCGCTGAACGAGCAACAAGATAAGCTCCTCACACAAGCCTTTATTAGTTCCCAGCGCATGGTGTATTTGATCGCAGATTTGCTTAACGTGTCACGCCTAAGAACGGGTAAGTTTGTAATTGAACGTACAGAGGTAAGCTTGCCAGATATAGTATCTGGTGAGTTAGATCAGTTGCATGAAGCAGCTAAGGCAAAAGGCTTGGAGCTTACATTTGACCGACCCAAAGACTTCCCGACAATTAGCCTAGACGAAACCAAGATACGCCAAGTTATCATGAACTTTATCGATAACGCCATGTATTACACAATGGCTGGTGGCAAAATTAAGTTGGAGCTTGAGGCCAAGCGATCAAGCGTGGAGTTTCGTGTAGTCGATAATGGTGTGGGTGTGCCAAAGGCAGAGCAGCACCATATGTTTACCAAATTCTACCGCGCCAACAACGCCCGCCGGATGCGACCTGACGGTACGGGCCTGGGGCTATTTATGGCTAAAAAGGTTATTATTGCCCAAGGTGGCGCTATTGTATTCAAAAGTGTTGAGGGCAAGGGAAGTACCTTTGGTTTCACATTCCCAAGAAACAAGTTGGAAGTTGGAAGCGCTAAGTCGTAAGTGCAGCGTGCTATTATTTTTTGCAAGATTTACGGGATAGGTTTACGGATTTTTCTAAGAGCATGCTTATGCTTAAAACATTATAATAATTATGACAACTTTATGTCGTAGAATATTGACATTTTTACGTTCTTGTGGTAGAATACAAACATCATCCGCTAGAGGTGGCAAATCCTTCAAGCAAGGGTGCGAACAGGGAAGTTAGTTACATATCTGACCAAACGCTATACATAGCGTACTTCGTGCAATTCTTAAACTATCACCCCTGTTAAATCCAACAGCAGGAATGCATTGGTTTTTAACAAGTCGAATCATGATAATTTGTCATTTAGAGCATACGCTCTTAGTGTCTCGTGTCCTCACATCAGTGCAGATTAGGGCGCTACATGCGCAAGTACAAAAAGTTTGTAAAGTTATAAAGTTTGTAAAGTTCATAAAGTTTATAAAGTTCATAAAGTGAAAAGTTAGGTACAATATAGTCCATTACTACCTCAGTTAGCTGGTAATGAAATGCTAGCTAGGCTGGCTAACTTTAAGCTTTACATCTTGTAACTTTACAAACTCAACAACTTGTTACTTTTTACTTGCGTGCCATGTAGCATACTAATCTGCACTTGATGTAACTGTTGCCCGTAGAGTTGAGTATTTATACTCCTCAGTGTGGCCGGTTTCAAGGGCGCAGACACGTGACTAAAACAATTGAATCTTTTTTAAGGTTCAATCCGACCAATCGTTTACAGTAATACGTTTACCTGTTTTTTGTCATGGAACTCTTAGGGTTCTGGGATAGCGTTTTGCAGACAAGTCTAATTTTTTAGGTCTGCAGGCCGCTATTCCAGAGCTTACTCGAGAGAGCTTAAGAATCAGAAGTCGTAGTGCATTTCGCACCGCGCAGTTCCCATGTCTCTTGAAAGGAGACTTCCATGTCCACCCGTACCATACCCAACATCGACAGCCGTATCGACGAAGTGAAGTGCCACATCCGAGGCACAATCGAAACAATTCGAGACACCTACGACGAGGCCGCCGCAACCGCCAGGCGTCTGCTCGAAGAAGCCGACAGGACCCGTGTCCAGCACGACCGCGATCAGGCCGACCTGCAGATCATCTCACGGCTGCACACGCAGCGCCGCGATGATCGGCTGGAAGACCTCACGGACGACTTGTCCGACAACAACGATGTCCTCAGGCAACTCAACGGCATCCTCAACGGACGCCCTGTAGACCCCGCACCGGCACCCGCCGTCCAGACGGAGCCCATCGCCGTTCCGCCGATCATCCCGGCAACCCCGATTCCGCCCACGCCGGCCCCGACGCAGGTCATCACGACCCCGCCGGTCGAAGTGGTTGTGGTACCACGATGGTACTACAAGTTTCTCCCGTGGAACTGGAAGTCCATCATTGCATGGATTTTCGCCGTTATTGGCATGTTCATCACGGGCAGCATCGTCGGTGGCAACTGGGACGAAGCCATCTTCGAATCGTGGTTCTCCACCGCTATTTGGGTTGGTGGCCTCGGACTCGGCTTCTTCGGAGGTGGTGCACTTGGCCAATCGCTTCATGATTGGCTCACCCCCACTCCTAACCAGGTGGTTGTGACCCGGCCCCCTCAAGGACCGACACCGCCACCGGCTCAGTGACATGAACTAAGAGCACTTCCTCTCTTTAAAAGGAATGTAATTTGTAGGGGTAGTACCTACAGGCCCTACCCATGACTCGGGAGCCGTCATAAAGAGTCATAGTACCTAGTTGCTGAAACCTAAGTAAGCAACCCTGATTCCCCTCGAAAGGAGGAATCATGTCAGCACTCCAGAAATGGTTTACAGGGGTCATCGCTTCGGCGACGATTTTGGCGGTGGGTATCACAGGGGCAATCATCAGCAGCGATGCTTCGACCGCAACCACGCCCACCACCATCCCCTCGATCTCCGACGCGGAGGTCGAAGATCAGCTCACGGTTTCGGCCGATGAGTTGACCAAGGCAACACTGCCGGAAGGGGTTCTGTGTACGGACGATTCGTTCGTGCCGAACTCACTCCAGGCTGTGGAGCCCGGCAACCTCGCCAAGCTGCAGTTCAGCACAGCCGTCAGCACTCCAGTGCAGGCGACTGAGCCGCTCGCAGCACGAGCAGAGGTCTTTGCCGAGCGGTGTGGTAACCCCACGTTGCTTGACATGGACGTCAAGGCTTTGTCAACTCTGGTAATTCAGGGCAAGACGCTCGCAGAGCGCAACCCCTGGATGGCGGAGTTCCTTCTGATGGTCGATACGCAGGGCTTGCGCCAGGCGTTCTTGATCCAGAAGGAAGGGCAGGAAGGTTTGTTTGTCAGCGCTACGTACAGCCAGTACGCCTCGCTGATGAACTACTTGTTGTCGTTCTGGGTTCCTGCAATTGAGGCTTTGTCCTCTCTTGAAAATTGGCATGTTGTCAATCGCCCCTACGGCGAGCTGCCTCGTGCTGAACAGAACCCTGATCAGGAGAGCCAGTTGGCACTGACTTTGGCATACACCGCCAAGGAAGGTTGCCCATTGGCAAAGGTTGGGCATAACATGCTTGATAAGCGCTTCGAGCGTTTCGAGCCGTGCCCAGCGCCTCCCCCCGGAGCTCCGGTGACAACGGTGGTACCTGGCACGACGCCTGGTACGAATCCACCGTCGCACACGGTTCCGCCAACGGTGACTACACAGCCTCCGGTAACGACGGCCCCACCGACAACGGTAAAGCCTCCGGTAACGACGGCCCCACCGACAACGGTAAAGCCTCCGGTAACGACGGCCCCACCGACAACGGTAAAGCCTCCGGTAACGACGGCCCCACCTACGACTACCAAGCCGTGCGGTGACAAGAATCGTCCCAAGCCGGGTGGTGGCTGTGA
>Ga0247843_1000464_pt1 | contig 95645 bp, 69 predicted proteins | sample LaCruzMarch2017__FD_192420 | JGI IMG/M metagenome (GOLD analysis project Ga0247843, IMG submission 192420) | Freshwater microbial communities from meromictic Lake La Cruz, Castile-La Mancha, Spain - LaCruzMarch2017_8m | ecosystem: Environmental > Aquatic > Freshwater > Lake | place: Spain... | reverse complement strand
CCGGGCAAGCGACCTCGTTTTTTACGCGGCAACGCTTGCACCTGTTTTATTGCTGGCGGACCCAAAAGCCAGAAAAGAATCGGGGGCGATCTCGGTGATGTATCTAGAGACCATCATGCTTACCGGGGGACTTACGATCATGACCAAAAATTTGGCCAAGCGCCCCCGCCCGTACACGTACAATCCAAATTCCACACTCCAACTGAAACAGCAACGCGACGCTCGACAAAGTTTCTTTTCAGGCCATACTTCCACCACGGCCGCCGCCAGTTTTTTTGCGGCCAAAGTTTGGTCAGACCTCCATCCCGACAGCAAGTGGAAACCAGCCGTCTGGGCCGCTGCGGCGGGTATACCTGCCGTGACGGGTTATCTCAGAATACGAGCTGGCCGGCATTTTTTTACGGATGTAGCGACGGGTTATGCGCTGGGGGCCGCTGTGGGTTGGCTGGTGCCGGTTTTACATCGCAAACTCTCTCAACCCTAAACCACTCAACCCTTCAACTTCCTTACAATTGATACTTCTCTAATCTCCGATATAGCGATGCCCGCGTCAGCCCAAGTTCCGTAGCGGCCTCCGTTATATTGCCGTGATACTTCTGCAAAGCCTTCATAATCAATTGTTTTTCCATGTCGTCGAGGTTCATCGTGGGCAAATCCATTTCGGAGTTTTGGCCCGTTTCGCGAAAAAAGAAATCCTCGGGTTGTAATTTTTCGGTTTTTGACATGATGACTGCACGCTCTACAGCATGTTGCAATTCACGAATATTACCCGGCCAGGGATAGCGGTGCATTTCTTTCAAAAGTGCCGCGCTGAGACCATTCACCGGGCGATTGTATTTTCGGGCAAAATCCTTCATGAAGTGTAATGCGAGCGGCTCTATGTCGTCGGTTCGTTCGCGCAAGGGGGGTAAATGGATTTCGATGGTGTTGATGCGGTAAAGCAAATCCTGCCGGAAAACACGGTTTTTTACCCCTTCAAACAGGTTTTGATTGGTAGCGGATACAACCCGTACATTCACCGGGCGAGGACGATTGGATCCAACCCGGGTGACCGTGCGGTTTTGTAACACGGTAAGGAGTTTGGCTTGTGACCCAAGTGAAAGATTACTGATTTCATCTAAAAAAATGGTGCCCCCATCCGCGGCTTCGAAGCGCCCCGGACGATCCTCCCGGGCATCTGTGAAGGCGCCTTTGACGTGACCAAAAAGTTCGCTCTCGAACAAAGACTCTGTGATGGCTCCCATGTCCACTTTGACAAAATTCTCCCTGGATCGGTTGCTGTGCGCATGAATGGCTTGCGCTACCAAATCCTTGCCCGTGCCGTTTTCCCCGAGCAGCAGGACATTGGCATCCGTTTCGGCCACCCGCTGTACCGTTTCCCAGACTTGTTGCATAGCGCGGCTTTGAAAAATCATTTCCGGCAGATCGCTGGCGGCAGCCAGATTGCGGCCCAATTGTTTGGATTTCAATTGGCTGTTCTCGTCGCGACTGGCTTTAAGCCGGAGCGCCGAAGAAAGGGTCGCGAGCAATTTTTCATTGTCCCAGGGCTTGAGCACGAAGTCGGTCGCACCGTTTTTGATCGCACGAACCGCCAATTCAACATCGCCGTAAGCCGTGATAAGCACGACCACGGCGCCTGGGTCTATCTCCAAAATACGCGCCAGCCAATCGAAACCTTCCTGCCCGGTGTTTTTGGCGCTGCGCCCAAAATTCATGTCGAGCAGGATGAGCGCGTAGCGTTTTTCCTTTAGGAAAACGGGAATTTCCTCGGGGTCTTTGGTGGTATCTACTTCGGCGAAGTGGCGTTTGAGGAAAAGTTTGCCCGCGCTGAGCACGCCTGGGTTGTCATCTACGATCAGTAGGGAAGATTCGTTCATGTCCATAATTTGTTGCTGGCGCAAAGACAAGGCTTGCAGCCAAGCGAATGCAAATCAATGGATTTTTTTTTGAAAGGTTGTCCGAATTCGGACAGCGTTTGGGATGAATTGGGGGGCATCCTATTTCACCGGCAACCAAAACGAAACCCGAGTTCCCTTCCCCTGCTCAGAAGTGATTTTTAGTTCGCCACCGATGTCGTGCCCCCGTTTTTGCATGCTGCTGAGTCCAACCCCGGAACTACCTTTTTCAAGCACGTCGAATCCTACGCCGTTGTCGGCTACCAAGAGTGTCATCTTCTCCGAATCAGCGAGGAGACTGATGTCCATGTGAGTACATTCACTGTGCTTCATGGCATTGTTGATGGCCTCTTTGAAAATCAGGTAGGTGTTGCGCCTTGCCTCAATGTCCAGTTCCATCACGGGGAGGTTGCGCGGGATATTGAGTTGATAATCAATGTCCTTTGCGTCCAGAAATTTCTGCGCGTACTCACGCATGCGGTCGGCTATGTCGTTTAGGTAGTCAGGATGCGGCTTCACGGCCCAAATGAGGTCGCTGATGCTTTCGAGGGTACTTTGGGCGCTCTTGCTGATTTGTTCGAGCAAGGGAGCGGCTTCGGGCACTTTATGGGCAAATTGCTGGTGCGCCACCTTACTCAGGATGCGAATACCGGACATGGAGGCTGCAATGTCGTCGTGCAAATCGCGTGCGATGCGGTCTTTTACTCTTTGTTCAGCGGCCTGCACCGCGAGCAGATTTTCTTGCTGCTCCATCGAAAGTTTGAGTTGCAGCACCTGTCTGTCATGATCCACAAATCCGTGCCAACGGATGAATGCGACCGCAAAAATCCCGGCCTCCAGAATAAAGCCCCACATCACTGCATATTGAATAAAGGGATAATTGGGGATGACGTTTATATTGCGCAACAGATTGAGAATAAAGGCGAGAGCAAGCGGCAGGAATGCAAACACAACAATCCGGGCGCGAATACTGGTTCGAAAATTTCGGATAATTACCACCACCGAAACGATGGTGATGACCAAAATGGACAACATTGCCGCCGTGAAGATCACCTGCATCAAGGGGCCATGTTCATATTTGACCAAAATGCCAAACACTCCCGTAAGCACAAACATGCCCATCAGGTACCATTTTGTCACCCGATCCAGCCATTTGTCCAACTCCCACAATCGAATAAAGTAGCGGTAAAAAAGCCCGTAAGTCGCCACCATCAAAAAGGAAATACCATGGCGTTGCATCACCGGGAACAGGTTGACAACGGCAGAATGGTTGTAGGCCTCGCGCAGCAGTACCACGGCTACATAGGCCAGGTAGAACAGGTACATCGGGTCGCGGTACATGAAATAGAGCTGGAGTGCGAACACGATAGACACCAGCATCGTACCCAAAAACAAGCCAAAAAGCAGTACATTTTGGCGGCTTTTTAGCGCAAAATGATCCGGGGAGTGCAGGCTCAAGCCAAGATACATGGAGCCCACTTCGTTAGAGGCTTTTGCCCAAAATTTATTCACTCCCGGCTGCATCAAAACGGCAATGTAATAGCCATTGGAGAGTGCAAAACGCGAATCATCGTAAAAAGCTGCGCCCACATCGGCAAAGGTCTGAAAGGTTCCGTCAGGCTTTTGTTGCAAAAGGGAAAAGGCATCAAAATTCTTGCGATTTAGCCAAAGAATCAAGGTCTTGTTGTTGGGCAATTCATTGTTCACCGTGAAATGGAGCCACCAGGTGCTTGCATCTGCACCAAAGGTTAGATAGGGGCTTTTGGCAAGCACAAATTGCGACGCAAGGGCACCTCCCCGCACGCTGTCAAAGTTGAAAATGTGCGCAGAATCCCGGAGCAATTTGGGCGTGATGAGTGCGCGGCTGAAATCAGGGCGTAAGGCCGTCTGCTCTTGCGCCATGGCAAGGGAAGGCAACAGCAGTAGCAGCCAAAGTACAGGGGGAAATGCTCGGTTTCGTTGTCGGGTCGGGGAACCGTTCATAGCGTTGTGTAAAAGAAATGAAGTCGCGCCGAAGGACAAGGGATTAAAATAGAATAAAGGCAAACGTAAAGGATTAGATTTGGCTGATGGTCAAAATTTCACGAGATTTTTTTTGTGGTAGAAAACCGTGACAAGATAGGTTGTTTTTGGGCAGATATTCAATCTCATTGTTTTGATTTACACACATAAGCACTGATTTTGCGGTTGTTATTGCCTAAAATCAGTACATTTTTACCAGTCAAAAGACGCACAGCCGACACATCCCGGACCTCCTCAGAGGCCCAAAAGCCCGTTTCCCAATTGGGCACAAATCTAAATCCGCCCTTGCCGTCGCCTTCTAACAAACAGCCATTGGATGCGTCAAGGCGGTATGTTTCAGCATCGGCACCGTATTCGTTCCCAACGGTGAGCAAGTCCGTTTTTCCATCACCCGTGAAATCGGCAGCAAGGATTCGGGAAACAGGGGCAAGTTGTGTTTCAAGTGGCAGCTTGTGTACGACAAAGTGCCCATTTTGGTTTTCAAACCACTGTGTTTCAAGCGTTTTTGCCTCCAGGCAAATCTCCTCCAGCAATTCTTTTTCAGAAAAAATAGCGGTCAGGGTTGCATTGGAATAGGAGGTGTGTCGGGTAAATTTCTTTTTCAGGGAAGGCATTTGAGAAGCCAAAAAATCGCGCTGTGCCATAGGGTAATACGCTCCTTCCCAAGGGGTGCAAAGCAAGGGATCGAGGCTGCCGTTGTGGTCAAAATCGTTGGCAAAAAGCCGCAAAGGCGCGGCTTCCGAAGCATGATACCGCGAGTTTAGTCCCCAATTACCCGCAGCGAGGTCCAAATCTCCGTCTCCATCCAAATCACTGATTTTTAGGCATCTCCACAAGCCGGAAGCATGCGTCAGGCGGTGACTCAAGGTCAACGCCTGACTTTCCAACTTGAAAATAGTCAGCTCCATCCAGTCGCCTGCCACCGCCATTTCAGCCTTGCCATCGCCGTCCAAGTCGCCCAACTGAATATCCGTTACCATTCCTATTTTATGAAATTCCGGGGCCATTGTTTGAGTAACGTTTATGAAAATACCGCCTTCGTTTTTTAAAACCAGCGATTCTGCCGCCTCTGGAAATCGGCCGGGTACAGCCCGCCCACCCACAAACAAGTCCTTCCGACCATCGCCATCAAAGTCAAATACTGCAACACAACTGCCTGATTGTGTTTCGCTTGGCAATGCATTCGTGACGCGGGTAAAGTTTCCGCGCCCATCGTTCAAATAAAGCCGGTCTTGGTAGAGCGGCGAATTTGCAGGCTGCTCATTGCCTCCACTTACGACATACAAATCCAAATCTCCATCGCCGTCGGCATCGAAAAACGCACTGGCCGTGTCTTCAAAAGCTTTGTCTGATACAAGGGCGGGTTGGGGTATTTGTTTAAAGTGTGGCCTTGGTGGCACGGCCTTCAGGCCTTCGGGATCAGGGGCGTTTACGCCCCCATTTAGGTTTTTTTGCGCCGTAAACGGCGCATTTCCCGACGGCCTGAAGGCCATGCCACCATTAGTCAAAAAAACCGCCCCCGCTTGCCCAGCCGCTCCTCCAATGAAAACATCTTCCGCGCCATCGCCATTCAGATCACCCGCTGAAATACTGGGGCCTGTACGGCTAAGCCGATACGGCAAAAGTTTTTCTCGATCGAAATCCTCGAAGGGGTTTTCCCGATGTTCATAATCAAGGCCACTGGAGGCGGTGATGTCTTCAAAATATAGATTGCGCATGCGTGGTTCGCGCGGACAACGCCCTGGTTTTGCATCCTCGATTTTCAGCACGATGCGCTGGTCAGCAGATACATTACCCAGGATTTGGCACCGCTGTTCCTGCCAATCCACCTCGATTTTGTCCACCGTTTTGAGCGCTCCCAAACCAATCTGAAAAATAGGCTCTACGCTCGAGTAGAACCCGCGCACATTGGTCATTTCCTGCGAGAACACCATTTTTCCACCTGCCCAAATCCGCACTTTTGCACCGATTCCGACCGGATTTTGTGCCGTGCCACGGCATTTGATTTGCAACCAATGATTTTGGTTGAATTCCGTGGATTTGTTCTCGTAGATACCCGGCGGACTTTCCAAATTATTGGTAATCAGGTCTAAATCACCATCATTGTCGAGATCGGCATAAGCAGCGCCATTGGAAAATCCGGGGTTGCGAAAGCCCCAGGCTTCTGAAACGTCTGCGAGCTGTGGCAGACCTTGAAGCTGTGCCACATCTTGACTTGCTCCCATATTCTGAAAAAGATAATTGTGCGAACGCGAGGACGGCATCAATCCGACATAATCTTCAAAATTGGGAAATCGCCCTTTGCTCACACCACCGGTACGATTGATGCTGTCGGCGGTGTAGAGGAAAAAGTCGAGGTCGTTAAGATCGCGCTTTATGCCGCTCGTCACGAACAGGTCGCGCCAGCCATCGTTGTCGAAATCGGCCAGCAACGGTGCCCAACTCCAGTCGGTGGCCGCCATTCCCGCGAGGTTTCCTATTTCAGAAAATCCGCTGTTTCCATCTGCGATTTGCAGTACGTTGCGCATGGCCTGCCGTCCATAGCCGCGTTGTTGCATTTGTCGGTCGCGCTCGAGGCTCATGGTAGACATGAGTCGTTGTCGGCGCGGGCCTTCGGGAGCGAGCATATCCAGAGTCACGAGATCAGGAAAACCGTCCTTATTCAAGTCGGCGAAATCGGCACCCATGGTATGGTTGGAGGTATGCCGGAAGTAGGCATCCGCTTGGTCTACAAAGACCCGAGTGTTACTCCCCCCCTCATGGGGGGGCTGGGGGGGGCTGTTGATGTACAGGAAATCGGGCATCACGAAATCGTTGCCGACAAACAGGTCAGGGAAACCGTCGTCGTTGAAATCGGAAGCAATGGTGGAGAGTCCAAAGGCGCGGTTTTTGATTCCAGCTTTTTCTGAAACATCTAAAAATTTCCCGCCCTCGTTTTTCAAAAGCCGATCTGATTCGTACACATCCTTGGGCTGTTGGCTGCGTGCTGCGCCATCGGCATAGTCAAGGTTGTTCATGTTTTTAAAATCAACGGGATGATTTAAAACATAACAATCGAGGTCGCCATCGAGGTCGTAGTCAAAGAAGTTGGCGTGCTGTGAGGCGGAGATATCGTCCAGGCCAAACCCCTCCGCCTGTTCGAAAAATGTGTTGTCTTTATTGTTCAAAAACAACAAGTTGCGCCGATCTGGCAAGGGCGTTAACCAGGTGCGGCACACATACAAATCCTGCCAGCCATCGGCATTGATATCAACCACGGTCACCCCCGTTTTGAGGCCGCCAAACTTTGAAACACCTGATTTTTCTGAAATATCTTCAAACTTAAGTCCGCCCCTGTTCAAATACAAGCGACATCCTTGCAAACGGGCGGTAAAAAAGAGGTCCTGCAGGCCGTCGTTATTTACGTCTATCACCGCCACGCCGCCGCCATTGTAGATGTAGGGGTCGGCGATAAAGTTGTACCGGAATTCTTCTTGGATGGTAGGGATGAAATCAATACCTGTGTGTGCCGGGGGCAGGAGTTCAAACTTTGTAGAAGAAGTTATTGCAGGCATCTCCACCTTTTCGGGACTCAGACGAGGGTCGGAAGAGCAGAAAGCGAGAAATAGGGCGCTACTGACAAGGGTTAGCGATAGAGATTTCATGCACATTGGTTTGTGCCGTGAAAATAGGATGGTGATGGGGAATTATACAAATGTACCCGCCAGAAGAACGTGGCGCGTTGACTAAGAAATCCATCGCGATGATTGTGAAAATGGCGGAGTCGCTGTAGGAGCTCTAGTAACTATTTAAAAATTTCGGCGAGCGGCAATTCTATGCCCAATATTGGATCATTAAGTACTTCGCGGTAGGAAAAGACTTCAAATTCGTCCGGGTTGGAATAGACATATACAGATTTCGGGTCTGGGAAAACGAGCCAGTAAGATTTTACCCCGGCATCGAAATATTCACGGCGTTTGATGAGCAGGTCAATATGGTTTTGAGTGGGTGAGAGGATTTCAACCAAGCAAAGCGGGATTTCGGTCATTTTAACTTCTTCTTCCCCATACTCGAGGGACGAGTAAATGGCAAGATCCGGGACGCGGTCGCGGACAGGTAGTCCAAGGCTTATTTCTGGAAGCACACTAAATAATTCTCCGTATTTCAGGCGAAGGTAGAAGATAAGATTGCCTTGGATAAAAGCGTGGTGTTTACTTGGCATAGGTTTTTCGCGTTCGGTTTCGTACTCGCTAAGAACTGTATTTTCTTCGGTGAACATGGCGTAAATATTTTTACAAAAGTAAGCAATCTGGATAAGTTATAAAACAATGCCTTAAAACAATTGTATAGCAGTCCGAAAAGAAGTGGGTAGGCAATGACTTCGGTTCCGAAAATTTGAGTTTATAAAAATCATGGCCCGTAGTTTCGCCTTGACCGAAGGCGAAGATAGACCCAATGTACAGTTCAACCCACGAAATTGACCATTCATCGCTTTTGGCTTTGGTGGCCTTTCAAAGCTTCTTTTTTTTGCACCATCAATAAACGTTGTTCAGAAAGTAAAACTCGTTTTAGGAAATAGTCCATTTGATATGAACAGGTACCTATTATTTACCCTCAGAAGCCTTAGCGTAGGCGGGCTGCTCATTTTCAACTTCTTATCCCTCTCTGCCCAGTCCCCCATACTCGAAGGCTACATTCAGGAAGGTTTGAATGCCAATCTCGGTTTGAAACAGCAAAGCCTCGATATTGCCAAAGCACAAGAAGCCGTACGACAATCCAAAGCATTGGGTATGCCCAAACTGACTTTCGATGCGAATTACACCCTGGCGGCAGGGGGCCGAAAGATTGATTTTCCGGTGGGCGATTTGTTGAACAATGTTTACGGGAATTTGAATGCATTGAATGCGGTTCCAGGCAATCTGCCGCCTGGCGTTATTCCTGGCCAGTTCCCAACCCTCGAAAACCAGCAAATCCAGTTTTTGCCCAATAATTTTCAGGAGACAAAAATCAGTTTTGCGTATCCGATTTTTAACTCCGACTTGAAATACAATCGTGAAATTCAGGGTTTCTTATTGCAAAGCAAATCAGCAGGGAAAGCTGCTACCGAGCACGAACTTCGTTACCAAATCACGGAAGCCTATCTGAATTACCTGCGCGTATTGGAAGCCGAAAAAATTTGGGCCAACGCCAAAACGGTGCTGACAGAGCTCCGCCGCTTCAACGAAAGTCTGGTGAAAAACAACGTGGCAACGCGCGATGTGGTCGCTACTGCCGACTACGAATTGAGCAAGGCTGACAACGAAATTTTCAAATTCAAAAGTCAGCAAAACACGGCCCGCGCTTACTTCAACTTTTTGATCAACAAGGATTTGCAAAGTGAGGTGGTGGCAGATACCGCACTGCTCCGCTCCAATTTGGCTGCCTACCAAGCCGAGCAGTTGGTCGAACAGAGCCTGGCCAATCGTCCGGAGTTCGAGGCACTTCGCGCCGGACAACAAGCCGCCGAAACAGATGTGCGTCGCAATGCGGCGAACTCCAAACTTCCTGATTTTTATCTCGGCGGTTCTTTGGGTTTTCAGGGTTTTGGGTATCAATTTAACAAGGATCAAGCCTACGCACTGGCACAGGTAGGGCTGAGTTACGATCTTTTTGACAGTGGCCTCCGAAAGAGCAAAACGCAGGAGGCGCGGCTTCAGGCCGAAAGTATCCGAACCCAAACGGAGCAGGTGAAACAGCAAATCGCCATGCAAGTTACTGCTGCCTGGAATGACCTTGAAGCCGCACAAAACGCTTTTCGCACCGCCCAAATTGGCCTCCGCGCCGCCGAAGAAACTTTCCGTATCGTGAACAACAAATACCGCGCAAACCAGGTGTTGCTCCTCGAATATTTGGATGCACAAAACCGTGTTACGACGGCCAACTTGCAGCAGTTGTTGACATGGTCGGAGGTGTTGATAAAGGAGGCAGGGCTGCGGAAAGCAGCGGGGCTGTAGGGCGGAACCTGTTCCGGCATCACATTAAATATCCCGGAACAGCGTTCCGGGTCACAAAAATCGCTTTTGACATGAAATATCCAGCACTCAAACCCATCGTTATTCCAGTCCTTCTTTCCACAGTAGCCCTTGTTGGCTTATGTGGCTTATTGGGGGGATGTGGCTCCAATGCATCTTCAGATGCCATTCCAGCGGCTGATTCGGACGAATCCATACCCGTCCACACCGCCGTCGTCCAGCAAAAAACGGTGGCATTGCCCGTTCACGCCAGCGGCATACTGACTTCTTCAGCTGAACAGCGCTTGTCGTTTAAAATCGGGGGCATCATCCGCAAAATTTATGTGGACGAGGGTGATGGGGTGCGCCCAGGGCAGTTGCTCGCGGTTTTGGACAAGACCGAAATAGATGCACAAGTGAATCAGGCCCAGCAAGGTTTGACCAAAGCAGAACGCGATTTGAGTCGTGTGGAAGGCCTTTACCGCGATAGCAGTGCTACCCTTGAACTTTTACAAAACGCCACCACCGGGCGTGATATCGCCAAAGAAACAGCCAGAATTGCCACGTTCAACCAACAATACGCCGAAATTCGAGCCACTCGGGGCGGGAAAATCATCAAAAAACTCGTGAACGAAGGCGAAATCACCGGCCCAGGAATGCCCGCTTTTGTGTTGTTTGAGACAGGCGCAAACGATTGGGTGGTGAAAATAAACGTCAGCGACCGCGATTGGGCTCGGCTAAACCTCGGCATGGGTGCCCGCGTAACGATGGATGCTTATGAAGGCACTACGTTCAGTGGCAAAGTAAGCGACCTTGCCCCTGCCGCCGATCCTGCCAGTGGGCTGTATCCGGTGGAAATCCGCATTCAGCCGCAGGGCAAACGGTTTGCGCCTGGCCTGTTTGCCGAAGTGGATATTACCCCTTCAAAATCAAGGCCTTATACCATGATCCCAGTGGAAGCGATTGTAGAAGGCGACGGACAATCAGCCTTTGTTTTTGCCCTGCAAGCAGATGGTGTAAGCGTGAAAAAAATGCCAGTTCGGGTAGCTTTTATGGATGGGAATCAAGCCGTCATTACCTCAGGATTGGAAGGGGTGACGGAAGTGGTGACGAGCGGCGCGCCGTATTTGAGCGAGAAGAAGAAGGTGAGGAAGATGTGAGGTGATGTGCAATTGGTTAAAATCCAACCACTTGTTGACGGTCAAAAACAACCAATCCTGTTTCGGACTCAAAAAGTTGTTGTATCGCTGAAATGTTGGATTTGAAAAAATGGGCAAGTTCGTCGTTGCGGATGTTTCCAAATTGTAGCAATAGCACAGGCGGTGGGGTTCCAAGTAATAGATAATTGTCAAAAAAATCGCTGTCTTTAGTTACGACAATTCGATTTTCTAATATAGCAATCTGGATAATCTCACGGTCACTCATTAGATGTCCGCTAGGAAAGGAAGTTGTATGAATGGCATCAAAGCCCCATGAAACTAAAAGTTTCGACAATTTAGGCGGCAGTTGGGTATCCACGATGAACTTCAACATTGTCAGGCCGCCATGGCAGGAACTAAAATTTTAGAGTTTGCCATGGAGGCCGCATATACCAAGCAAGCTCGAATATCATCCTCTTCCAAATATGGGTAATCCGCAAGGATTTCCACATGCGACATGCCAGAAGCCAATAATTCAAGCATTTGAGTGACTGTAAACCGCATATTGCGAATGGTCGGCTTGCCTTTACAAACTTCAGGGTTTAAGGTAATACGTTCGAGCAAATTCATTTGAATTAAATTTTGAGCAAAGTTAATAAACACACATGAAAATCGCCGAATTTTCCGTCAAGAACTCCCAGTTCACCTTCATCATCTTTTGCTTTGTGATGGCCTTGGGGCTGGGCTCTATGTTCAATATGCCGCGTGCCGAAGACCCAAAATTCGCGCCGCCTGGTTACAACGTGGTAGTGGTGTACCCCGGCGCGGGCCCGGCTGAAATCGAGAACAAGATTACCGACAAACTCGAAGCCAAACTGGGGGCCTTGGAAAATATTGATCGGATGCGCTCCCTGTCGTTCAACGGCATTGCGGTGCTGACGATTGAATTCAAACACGGCGAAGACACCGACAAAAAATACGAGGAAGTGGTCCGCGAGGTCAATGCTGCCCGTGCAGATTTGCCTCAGGACATTTACCGCCTTCAGGTTCAGAAGTTTTCTTCCTCAGACGTGGCCATTTTACAGGGCGCCATTGTATCAGAAAATGCTTCCTGGGCTGATTTGCGCCGAGAGGCAGAACGACTCGAAGAAGACCTCGAAAAAATACCCGGCATCAAAGCGGCCGATACATGGGGCTTCCCCAAACGCGAGGTGCGGATTGCGCTCAATTTGCCCAAAATGGCTGCCGAAAATGTGCCCGTTAGCCGCGTGCTCGGCGCCCTGCAAAGTGAAAACATCAGTATCCCCGGCGGCTCGGTCAATGTTGGAGACCGGACTTTTAACGTGGAAACCAGTGGCGACTACCAGAGCATAGACGAAGTGCGCAACACACTCGTGAACGGCCAAAATGGTCGCGTACTTTACCTCCGCGACCTCGCCGAGGTGGACTGGGCTTATGAAGAAAACCGCCACCTTGCCCGGGTGAACGGAACACGCTGCGTGTGGGTGACGGCGCGTATGAAGGACGAGCAGAATATTTTTGACGTAGGAGCGTCTGTGAACAAAAAAGTGGCCGAATGGCGTGCCGAATTGCCTAAAAACATGGATTATGCCAAGGTTTTTGACCAAAACGACTCGGTAAGCAAACGGCTCACACGTTTCGCCAAAGACTTCGGAATTGCCATTTTGCTGGTATTGCTCACGCTCCTGCCGCTGGGCTGGCGTGCCTCGCTCGTGGTGATGGTATCCATTCCGCTCAGCATTGCCATCGGGCTTTTTGCGCTTGACCAGTTGGGCTATTCTCTGAATCAACTCAGCATCGTTGGCCTCATCATCGCCCTTGGCATCCTCGTGGACGACTCCATTGTGGTGGTGGAAAATATAGAACGATGGTTGCGGGAAGGCCATTCCCGACGAGACGCAGCCATCCTGGCTACCAAGCAAATCGGGCTTGCGGTGTTGGGCTGCACGGCCACGCTCGTGCTGGCATTTTTGCCCCTCGTGTTCCTGCCGGAAGCCTCTGGCGATTTCATCCGTTCGCTGCCTTTGGCTGTTGTGTTGTGTGTCTTGGCTTCGCTTTTTGTGTCGCTCACCATCGTGCCGTTTTTAAGCAGCCGTGTGCTGTCAGAACACCATGACCCTCGGGGCAATATATTCTTGCGCGGGCTGAAATGGCTTATATCAGGAACCTATGCCCGCTTGCTGCACAAAGCGCTCGATTGGCCAAAAACATCCATGCTTGTTGCCGCCGTCATTTTCTTTGGTGTCTTGGGTTTGGCGGGTAAAGCTGGTTTTGCGGTGTTCCCGGCGAGTGAGCGCCCCATGTTCTACATTGACATTGAAGCCGCTACGGGCACCAATCTGGAGCAGACCAACCGTATCACACAAATGGTTGATTCTGTGCTGAATGAATACGTTGCGCCGGAGTTTCGCGCCCAACATTTGTTGCCGGATTCATTGGAACCGGTTTCAAAATACAAAGGCGGCAAAGCTCAAATCACCTGGTATGCCACCAACGTGGGTCGGGGCAATCCGCGTATTTACTACAATGTTATCCGGGAAGTGGAGGCCTTTGATTACGGGCAAATCTTCGTGCAATTGCAGGATAAAACACCGCCGCCCGTTAAGATTGCGATGATCGACGAACTCCGGGAAAAATTCAAAAACGTGCCGGGTGCGGTCATCAACGTAAAAGATTTTGAGCAGGGTCCACCCATTGAAGCGCCGATTGCGATTCGTGTTATTGGAGAAAATCTCGACACGCTGCGCGGAATCGCCCTCAGGGTCGAAAACCTGCTGGCGGAAACGGAAGGCACCCTTTACATTGACAACCCCATTGCCTCGGTGAAAACCGACTTGCAGATAAAGATCAACAAAGACAAAGCCGCCACGATGGGTATCCCGGTGGCCGATATTGACCGCATGGTACGGCTCGCCATTGCAGGTCTGAACTTGGGCGTGTTTTCTTCTGAGGCAGATGGCGAAGCGTACAACCTCATGGTAACCGTCCCAAAAAGTGGCGCCAACACCACATTGGACGCACTTGAAAATCTGTATATCAATAACATACCCGGTACAGCCATCCCATTATCACAAGTGGCAAGTGTGGAATTTAAGCCTTCGCCGAATTTCATCCAGCACTACAATAAAGACCGCTTTACAGGGGTGACTGCTTTTGTTAAAAGTGGTTTTTTAGCCGCCCAGCTCAACCGCGATTTGGGCAAAAAAATGGCCGAAATGAAAATGCCCGAAGGCTATTCGTACCGGATGGCGGGCGAAGTGGAAAGTGCAGAACGCTCCTTCAGTGGCCTGGGCCCCATCATTTTACTGACCATTTTTGGCCTTTTGGCGGTGTTGATTTTGGAGTTCAAAACGTTCAGGAGCACCATCATTGTGCTGTCGGTGATTCCTTTGGGCATCATTGGTGCCATTTTGATTTTGCTGGCCACGGGCTATCCGTTCTCCTTTACGGTGGTGGTTGGCCTCATTGCACTGATGGGCATTGAGGTCAAAAACTCCATTTTGCTGGTGGATTTTACCAACCAACTTCGGGTAGAAGGCAAGGGGCTAAACGAAGCAATCCAGGAAGCGGGTGAGATTCGTTTTGTGCCGATTTTGCTGACTTCGCTCACGGCCATTGGTGGTTTGTTACCGATTGCGGTAGAGGAAAATCCTTTGTATTCGCCGCTGGCGTATGTGTTGATTGGAGGTTTGATTTCGAGTACCTTGTTGTCGAGGATCGTGACGCCGGTGTTGTATAAGTTGCTGGCGCCGAAGGTGGGGTGAGATATTTTTTCTATCTTTGGCAACCCAATAAGACTACTTCACCCGCTTTAACCAAAATGAAAATCAAAGGCTACCCACTCGAACAAAATGAAGATGCAACCCAATTTGTCTTTTTCAGCGTAGGCAATCGCGGGCGAATTATGAAAGCTATTGTTATTAGCCCTTACGATCGCCATCGCTGGAATCTTGCTTTCGGAGACGTTGGGCCAGACTTGGAAATTGATGACAGAGTGACTACAAATAACAATGATGTGGCAAAAGTCTTGGGTACGGTGGCACAAGCTGCAATGCTGTTTTCTGAAAGATACCCAGAACGTTCTTTGGTGATTTTTCCAGTTGACGATAAGCGGAAAAGGCTCTACAACTTGGTTTTTAGACGAAAAATTGAAGAGATACAAGGTGCTTTCGTTGTTTTAGGAAAACGCAGGAAACGCTGGGAATGGTATAACCCCGACGTTGAGTATGATGCTTTTGAATTTTCACACAAAAAACATTAATTTTGATCCCGAAATCAAACAGTATGGCAAATCCACAGAATGCTACAGCGGCAAGCCTTTTTTTTGAGCAGCACAAGGAGATTATTCCCTACCACAGTGCGTATCTGCTGGCTCAGAAAGATAATGTTACGGACAAAATTCAGCGTTTGCGCCAAGAATGTCCGTCACTTCCATTGACCAAAGTGGTGACTAACATTCTCAATGAATTGCCTGAAAACATGGCACCGCGCTTGGTTCGCGAACTGACGCTATTCATAATCGAATCTTGGGAAATTGTGCGAGCAGAGGCATCAAAAATGGTTTGAAGTCATTTTCTAAGCCGCCCCACAAACCCCGGCAATGCCAGATCCTTCTCTGAAACCAACAACTCCTCCAGATCAAACTCCCAGTCAATCCCGAGGATAGGATCGTCAAAGCGCACCCCGCCTTCGTGGGCTTTGGAGTAAAAATTGTCGCACTTGTAGGCGAATTCTGCCGTCTCGCTCAGCACCAAATAGCCGTGTGCAAAGCCGCGTGGCACAAAGAGTTGGCGCTTATTCTCCGCACTCAAACGAATGCTGTACCATTGTCCGAGGGTTGGAGAACCTTCCCTTAAATCCACGGCCACATCCAGCACCTCGCCTTCCGTGACGCGCACGAGCTTGGCCTGTGCCATTTCGCCCACTTGATAATGTAATCCGCGAAGCACGCCACGTGTAGACCTGGCTTGATTGTCTTGCACAAAAGCGGCATGAATGCCGGCTTCCGCCCAGACGTTCTGGTTGTAACTTTCGAAAAGATAACCTCGCTCGTCGTGGAAAACGGCGGGTTCAAATACGACTAGGTCTGGGATGGAAGTCTTTGAAAAAGGCATAAAAGTGGACTTTTAAGGTGAGTTTGGATTGGCAGTATCCAAATAGTAAGTACTGCGTGAAACATGACGACTCACGTTGTTTCGATGCTACTACTTTTTGTTACTGCCTTTCTGCCAGGAAATCATCGCCGAAGGCGTGAGCCCAAGACTTGGGTGCCACTCAGATGCAAGGTCAATGGCCAGGTTGTTTTTCAGCCGAAGTCCGGCCCCAAAACCAATTCGAGCCACCTGATTGCTACGCATTCCTGCGCGGATCACGAGCGCTGAAACTGGCCGATATTCTAGCCCTGCTTTTATCATTGCATTGCGTTCGAGGTCTTTTTCAGTTTCAAAAGTCATCAAAAGAATTTCGGAGGGTTTCCAGGATGCCCCAATACGCAAAATGCTGGGGACCAGGTCTTCCCCGATTTTTTGTTGGAACGGGTTTTGGATTTTTGCGCCCACCCAAACATCTGGTAAGGCCCGGGCGAGCAGGCTCAAACCAAAAGTTGCCATGGTAGTAGAACCATATTCCTGTGCCGAAGCCCGCAATACATCTGCCGAACCGCCGAGGTAAAATGCTTCCATCAATCGCCTTCCATAAGCCAGACGAAACCGGTGTTCTGCGTACACATCTACCGCCGAGTGCTCGATGCCCAGACCTACGCCGCTGTACTTGCCCATGCCTGCTACCGCCTGAACATTGCCGGTGTGCCAACCTGCCACCCCGTATGGCAAGGCCGAACCCACCCAGAAACCGAGCCGTTCGCCGAGTCCGAGTTGGGCTTCGTTGGCAAGTCCCGCTGAAAGGGTCGGCATGGCGATGGTAGACCCACCCATGCCCATCGCTGCGGCATTCTCGAACGGGCGCATGAACACTTGGGATTGGAGTGCGGTATTTGTCAAAAACAGAAGAGCTAAAAAGGCAAGTTGGCGCATGGTATAAAAATTGGTTGAGCAAAAGTAGACAGCCTGAGCGATAGGTGCGACATACATTTGTCGCTGAATTTTGACCTTCTAAGTTTTTAAACCTTGTAAGGTCTGGCACCCGATTAAAAAATAAAGTTCGGCTCTTTTTTCAGGCCAATATTCTGACTTAACCCCATGCTCTGTTTAACCAACCCATTCCAACCACCCATGAGATTTTTACAAGCCATACTTACAGTCAACGGTAAAGCCCATCCTTTGATGCACAACCGTGCCAATACGTTTGAGGAAATTTATGCTGATTTTCAACTAAACGGTGAGCAGAATGGCGCACGCTATTCCGTTTTTCTCCATCCCAAGCAAGATGTGGTGGTGGAACGGCTTGAAATTCAATTCGATCTCCCGCTCCCGCCCGATGCTCGCTTTTTTGCCAACGGATACCAATCCTGGAGCGAAAGCCGACTTTTAAAAGTTACGGAGGGCATTCCACGGCAGCGATCCATCGCCCGAAAATATATGGGGTTTTATGGAGACGAGTACATTAAGGGCATTCCCCGGGGGCAGGGCAAATTGCATTCCTGGACGTATACCTATGTATCCCGGAACGCTATTCCGGGAATAGACCCGGAACAGCGTTCCGGGATACTGCTCGGCTCCCTCAACGAGCGCACGGGCTTTACCCTGTTTCTTTACGACCATGCCAAGGAAATCCTCACCGTGCGAAAAGACATGGATGGCCTATCGCTGCGCCATTCATTTCCGGCGCTTGATTTTTGGGTGGGAGAAGGCGAAGAACCAGCCCTTTTTGATGCTTATTTTAAGGCTTGCGAAGTGCCGCCACCTACCGCTCCGCCCGCCATTGGCTGGACGAGCTGGTACAAGCATTTTACGAATATTTCGGAGGAGGTTTTGTTGGAAAATTTGGAGTCGTTCAGCGCGCAATTTTCCGAAAGTTCAAATCTTTCGGAAAGTTTGACACCAGCTTCACCCTACTTCCAAATAGACGACGGCTGGCAAACGGCGGTAGGCGATTGGCTCAGTGTTAAGCCCGCATTTCCCAATGGAATGCGGCATATTGCTTTGAAAATCAAAGAAAAAGGTTTGCACCCGGGAATCTGGATCGCACCGTTTGTGGCTTCGGCAAAGTCTGAACTCGTTCGCCGTCACCCCGAATGGTTGCTCAAAGACGCGAAAGGCCGACCGATCAAAGTGGGCTGGAATCCGATGTGGGGCGGTTGGTACCATGCACTCGATTTTTATCACGATGGCGTTCGCGAATACCTCAGTGGTGTTTTCCACATGATCCTCGACAAGTGGGGATTTGAATTGCTAAAACTTGATTTTTTGTTCGCCGTAGCACTTGCCCCGCCGCCTGGCAAAACACGCGGCGGGGTAATGTGGGAAGCGATGGAGTTTCTTCGTCATCTGGTGGGTAATCGGCGTATTCTCGCATGTGGCGTACCCTTGGGTGCCTGCTTTGGCCTGGTTGATTACTGCCGTATTGGCGGGGATGTTCATATTGCCTGGCGAAACCCGCTGTTTTCGTTCCTGCGTCATCGCGAGCGAGTGGATACGTTGGCTTCCCTGCACAGTACGCTGGGGCGATGGCAGCTCAATGGGCGTATGTTTCACAATGATCCCGATGTGTTTATCCTTAGAACAGAGCAGCAAAAGTTAAATCCTGAGCAGCAACAAACGCTTTTGACAATCAATGCCTTACTGGGGAATTTGCTTTTCAGCTCCGATGATTTGGGCGCCTATTCCGAGGAACAAAAAGCGGAACTTGACGAGGCTCTATCTTTGCGTGATCGTCACGTCAGCAGGGTTGTTGAATTGGGAGACGATGTTTGGAAAATTGATTTTGAACATGAGCATACCGCTTGGTCGGCATATTGCAATTTGACAAAAACGATCCAAAACCTGTCGATACCCAACGGTTCAGGGCTAGCATTGCGTCCTTTTGAAACGCTGGTCTTGAAATCTTGAAATCGTCGCCCATTGGCAAGTCTTTTTACGGTTTCTACGGGTTGAGCGCGTATCTTTGCCCTCTTTAAAGGACTGTTAGACATTAGACCTTTGACTTTGGACTGTTAGACTTTGGACTGTTGGACATTGGACAAATGAGGTTCTGTGTCTAACAGTCCAAAGTCTAACAGTCTAAAGTCAAACAGTCCAAAGTCTAACAGTCCAAAGTCCAATTGTCCAACGTCTAGTAAATATGAAAAAACTACTGCTTCTTTTGCCGTTTGGCCTATTGCTTTCGGCTTGCTCCAACGATTTTGAGGTGATTGCCCCTTGGAAAGAAATCCCAGTGGTTTACGCCATCCTTTCGCCACTCGACCCATTTCTTTCACCCAAAGACACCGCATTTTATATCCGTGTTGAAAAGGCATTCGTTGACCCGGAGCGAAGTGCACTCGAAATTGCGCAAATTGCCGATTCGCTTTATTACCCGGAGAATGCCATTACGGTTTGGCTTGAGCGCACGGACGACCAGAGTCGTATTCAACTCAAAAGGGTGGACGGGGCATTGGAAGGTTATCCCCGCGATGCAGGTCTTTTTGCCGGGCAACCCAATTGGCTTTACAAGGCAAAGCCGACAGGCGGATTTAATATAGATGCCGGCAAAACATATCGCCTTGTCATTGAGCGCGCGGATGGCAAGCCCGATGTAACGGCAGAGACCACCGTTCCAAAAGATTTTTTCGTAACCAACCCGAACCCGAATGAAAATAAAATTGGTTTTTACGGCCAGGCTATAACAAAAATCAGATGGAACACGGACGTAAACGGAGCTTTTTTCAATGTCACCTTGGTGGTTCGAATCAATGAAAAAATAGAGCCCAACGGTGCTGCTCTAAGCACGGAAACACTGATCTGGGAAGCGGTAAAAAATGTGGAGCGGGATTCAACCAATTCTCCAAATCTTTACACAGCAACTGCGGAAATGACGGGGACAAGTTTCTATAATTTTTTGGCTCAAAACCTTCAAAAACTTCCTCCTGGTCGTATCCGACAGTTTAAAAACGTGGACATTATCATTGAAGGAGGTGGAAGAGAGATCAAGGAATACCTCGAAACAGTTCAGGCCAACTCTGGGTTAACAGGGGCTGAGACGTATCCAAACTACACCAATATTTCAGAGGGCTACGGCATTTTCACCGCTAAAAACCGCTCGGTACTGACCGATGTAAAAGTGCTGCCATTGACCATAGATTCCATGAAAAAAAGTTCCATTGTGGATACATTGGGCTTTGTCAAATGAATTTCTTCAGGATCTAAAATCACCTCCTTTCCTACACGCCGGGCTGCCAAATGGCAGCCCGGCGTGCTTTTTTATGCCCAAAAGGGTGGTTTGGGGTTGAATGTCATACATTTTTAAAATGGGGGCGAGCATTTTAAAGAAATTTTTTCACAAATTGCTTATTTTTAGCGCTTAAAATATTCCCAAAAAGTCATTAATGGGCTTATATAACCTAGAAATAGTTAAATAATTTTTCACAACGGCCTTAATTTGTTATTGCAAAATAAGAGGTCATCGTGTCACTTTTGCACTTGTGAGCGGTGGCAGTAAAAGTATTGCCGCCCAGAGATATGTTCATGGGATTATACAAATTCAGGTGAGAGAGCAAGTCCTTCCTATGATGGGAGGACTTGCTAAACCTGATTCCTAAATGCTTACCCCTCCTTTGCTGCAACAAAAACCACTTCAAACCGTTTCCTAACCATCTTCTTTACAAAACATACCGTACCCCGGAAAGCCCTTCCACTCGAAATGTTCATGGGATTATAATTTGTTGTTTTACCAGCCACGCCAAAAGAGGCGTGGCTTTTTTTTACCCGTTTACCCGCCATAGCCCTTCAGGGCGAAGGCGGGTTCATTCCTTTAGCTGAAAGCGGGCGGTTTAAACCGCCTTACTCCAAACATCCTTAAAGGCTGCATCACAGTCCAACCCCAACACCCTACATTTGGGCCGCAGATAGTCGTCTCCCTTCACCTTCACCCACCGAAGCTCTTTAGCGCGGAGGCGGGTCTAACGCTCCATCTATGTCTACCGCAACTGGCGAAATTAAACGTGTGACAACACACAGCATCCAAGCAATGAAAAACCGTGGCGAAAAAATCGCCATGCTCACAGCCTACGATTATTCGACAGCCCGCATTCTCGACGAAGCGGGCATTGACATCCTGCTTGTAGGCGACTCGGCATCCAATGTGATGGCAGGCCACGAGACCACGCTCCCGATCACGCTTGATCAAATGATTTATCATGCTCAATCGGTCGTGCGCGCCGTGAACCGCGCCATGGTGGTCGTGGATTTGCCTTTTGGAAGCTACCAGTCGAATTCCGAAATTGCGCTGTCAAGCGCCATTCGTATCATGAAGGAATCCGGCGCGCACGCCGTAAAACTCGAAGGCGGCGAGGAGGTAGAAGAAAGCATTCGCCGTATCCTGAGGGCAGGTATCCCGATCATGGGGCACCTGGGTCTCACACCGCAAAGTATTTACAAATTTGGCACCTACTCTGTGCGGGCCAAAGAAGAAGTCGAAGCGCAAAAACTACGCGACGACGCCAAACTCCTGGACGAACTGGGATGCTTTTCCCTGGTGCTCGAAAAAATCCCTGCGCAATTGGCTAAAGAGGTCTCGGAGAGCATTGAAATACCCACCATCGGCATTGGAGCTGGCAAGCATTGTGGCGGCCAAGTATTGGTAACACAGGATATGCTGGGCATCACCAAAGATTTCAAACCGCGCTTTTTACGACGCTATCTTGAGCTTTTTGAGGCTGTGAGCGACGCCACCAAGCATTATATCTCGGATGTTAAGCAGCTAGATTTCCCGAACGATTCGGAGCAATATTGACAATTCAATGCGCCCCTTTCTGCAAAACCTGTGCGGCATGATTGAAGCACCCTAGCGGTTATTTAAAAAAATCTGCTTATCTTCACCACCTTAAAAAGCAAATAAACAGGTTGTTTTTACTGAAAGACTGTTTTTTTTCCAAATTTTTCCCGGTTCAGGAAAGCGGTTTACTCAAATACTGTATCTTTCCTTTGTGGGTCGTTTTCTCCTACAACGTTTTTAATGTGGATATTTCATGAATAAAAAGCTACTCCCGCTTTTGGCTTTTTTTGCCCTCGCATGGGGTCAAACAATCGCCCAAGTTAATCAACCTTGCCCGACCCCGCCCCCTCCAGGTTCAGAAAATTGTCAAGGCGCTTGTGTTTACTGCGACTTTGACGGGTATACGGGTACCAATAACGGTACGCCCTCGGGCGGCAACTCCGGGTGCCCCGGCATCTCACTCCACAATGACCAATGGTTTGGCTTTACCGCAGGTTCAGCCTCTATCACCATTACAATCTTGACCAGCAACTGCAATAATGGCGACGGCCTTCAATCTGCCTTCTTTGACGACTGCGGCGACGCGGATGCGCTTGAGTGCAACTCCGGCTCAGCCGGAGGAGAAGGAATGCCTTTGGTTTTGACTTATAATAACTTCACGATTGGCGAAACCTATTTCTTGATGCTGGATGGCTGGAGTGGTGATGAGTGCGATTTCGAGATAGATATCACAGATGGTTCTATCACGCCTCCCCCTCCCGACAATGCGCCTCAGCCGCAGGGCCCTACGCAAGTATGCCCCGGAGCGGTCGTCGTTTATACCATCCCAGATGTGCCAGGTGCTGGCAGCTATTTGTGGACGGCCCCAACGGGTTCGCAAATCAATGGCGCGGGCGCTACGCTAAACGTGGACGCGCCCGAAGGCACTACGGTTACCATTACTTTTGGGAATGTGGGTGGCAACGTATGTGTTCAGGCCGACAACGCCTGCAACCCGCCCTCGTCACAAATTTGCCTGCCTGTGACGAACCAACCCATCCCAATAACCATCCGAGCCCCCATAACTGTTTGTTATGAAGATGCGCCCTTCACATGGGATGAAGAGCCGTATCCAATGTTGAGTTCTCCTGGCACATTTACGCTTACTTCAGCCCCTTATGATTCATACCTGGGCTGCGACAGCATCATAAGACAAACAATCACGGTCAAGCAATTAGCGCCCACCAACATCGGCACCAAATACATTTGCGCGGGCTCTTGTTTTATACTTTCGAGCGACAGTTATTGTGATCCAGGCAACTACAATGTACTGTTTGAAAATTTTCAAGGTTGTGATAGCACGGTCACCTTTGCATTGGTTGTGCTTGATCCTGTGGCAGTTATACCGCCGCCGCCAAATTCTATTGACTGCAATAGTTCGGGCGTGGTGCTGACCAGCACAGGTTCAACGCCACTTGGACAAGCGAGCTATACCTGGACAAATGCAAACTGGACTGCCCTTGGGGGAACTCCAACCTACAATGCGACCCTTACCGGAACCTACCATCTCATCGTGACCTCGCAGGCTGGCGGGGTGCAATGCCGGGATACCGCAACGGTGCAGGTTACGGGCAACACAGTCGCGCCCGGTGCTACTGCTGTAGGAGGCAATATCAATTGTTTGACACCGACTACTACGCTCATGGGCAATTCCCCAACCAATGGGGTAAACTATACCTGGACAGGGCCGGCCATTAACGCAGGCAACCAATTCCAACAAAACCCTACGGTAAACCAGCCTGGTGTGTATGTGATTACCGTGAGAAACCCTACAAACGGTTGCACTTCCACCGCTACCGTGACGGTTTTGGGCGACCTTACTCCACCAGCCGCAAGTGCTGTGGGTGGCACCATAACCTGTGTTCAAACCAGCATTACGATTGATGGAAGCACCAACGTGCCCGCACCGACCTGGATTTGGGCCGGACCTGGCATTAATCCAGGCAACCAAACGGTGGAAAACCCGAATGTAACCCAAGGAGGCACTTATTCTGTTACAGTCACGAATACAACCAATGGCTGCACGAATACCGCCTCGGCCGTGGTGGATGTGAACAATACCAATCCCACTGCCATCGCAGGCCCTAACCAGACGCTCACTTGCACCACACCCAACGCCACCTTACAAGGCGCGGGCAATGGCGGAGGCCAACCCATTTCATTCTCCTGGACAGGACCTAACAACTTCATGTCAAATATTGCACAGCCCAGTGTGAGTGCATCAGGAACCTATATACTCACAGTTTTGAACACCCAAAACGGGTGTTCGCATAAAGACACGGTGCTTATCACCGCCAATCAAGCCTTGCCAACAGCGAGTGCTGGGGCGGATTCGACCCTTACTTGTGCTGAACCAAGTGTCCGGCTTATTGGAAGCGCATCCAGCAATGGCGTAAACTTTACTGCAACCTGGAGCGGCCCAGGCATCAACGCTGGGAATTCAAATCAGTACAGCCCTACCGTGGATGTACAAGGCACTTATACCTTGCTCATCACGAATATTACCAACGGATGTACTGCTGCCGACACCGTCTTGGTGAATCTCAACACCGCATTGCCTTCGGTGGACGCGGGCCCTGACCAGCAATTGACCTGCGCCAACCAGAACGGTGTGGTGCTGAGCGGAATTGGATTCCCCGCAACCGTAACGTATTTTTGGACAGGGCTGGGGATCGGTTTGAACAACGAAAGCTTGCAAAATCCTACCGTGACCCAACCTGATATGTATATTTTGGTAGTGACCAACCCGGTGAACGGTTGTACAGCTACAGACCAGACCGTCGTTTCACAAGATGCGAATGTACCCAATGCCAGTGCTGGAGGTGACCGTACGTTGAACTGTACCGTGATGAGCGTCAACCTCAATGGCTCTGGCTCTTCTTCAGGCCCTGAGATTGTGTACAACTGGGCTGGCCCCGGAATTTCAGGAGCTAACGTGAATACACAAAACCCCACCAATATAACATTGCCTGGAACCTATAATTTGACGGTTACCAATACCAACAACAACTGTGTTAATACAGACGTGATGGTAGTCAATTTGGACACCCTTCACCCCTTGGCCATTGCAGGAAACCCATTGATTCTGAATTGTTTCAACAATGCAATAGACACCTTGCGTGCGGATGGAAGCAACATCGGGGCCAATTTCACGCTGCTTTGGGCAGGGCCAGGTATCAATGCGGGCAACCAGAATGCTCCCAACCCGGTAATAAACAATGCACCTGGTCTTTATTCGCTCACGGTGACAAATAATGTGAACACTTGTACCGCGATGGCTCAAGTGAATGTCACTTCTGATCTGGCAGCGCCCACCGCCAATGCGGGTGCGGACCAAATCATTGACTGTGTCGCCACCAGTACCGTCCTTGGTGGAAATTCCACCTCTGGGCCAAACTTTACCTACCTGTGGACAGGCCCTGGTATTGACAGCACGATCCAGACATTGGCAACCCCTACCATTGACCAACCCGGCACCTACACTATTGTAGTGACCAATAATGTGAATGGGTGTACAGCATCCAACGATGTTCTAGTGAGCACCAACGCTGTTTTCCCAACAGCATCGGCAGGCAATGACGGGCTGTTGACCTGCACCAATACAACGGCCGTTTTGGACGGCTCGGCGTCTAGTTTAGGAGCAAATTTTCAAGTGCTCTGGACAGGGCCAGGCATCAATGCCGGCAACCAAAACCTGCTTAATCCAAGTGTGAGCGATTCGGGCACTTATATCGTTCGAATCACCGACGTGATGAACAGTTGCGCATCATTCGACACGGTTATGGTGACCGAAAACACAGCCATACCGACCGCTGATGCAGGTGCAGACTTGATTTTGGATTGCCTAACCACTAGTACTACCCTCGATGGCAGCATTTCTACTGTGAGTCCAACCATTGTTTACCTATGGACAGGTCCCGGCATCAACGCCTCTAACCAAAACGATCAAAATCCACCCATTGACCAGCCAGGCACTTACGACCTGATCGTTACCGACAGCGACAACGGATGTACCGCTACCGACCAAGCAGTGGTTACACAAGACAATGTGAATCCAACGGCCGCCGCCGGTATAGATAGGTTAATAACTTGCGCCAACGTAACCCAAACCCTCGACGGTTCAGGCAGCAGTGTGGGTATAAACATTACTTATGTGTGGGATGGTCCCGGGATTAATTCCAACAATTTTAATTTACAAAGCCCGACGGTGGATGAATCTGGCACCTATTCGGTGACCGTGACCAACACTCAAAACAACTGTACCGCCACCGATGTAGTATTTGTGGACGTAAACATAAATCCGCCGCTTACTGCAGCAGGACCTGACCGTACACTTACTTGTGCTGCGACAAGCGTTCAATTGGATGCCTCTCAATCGGCCTCGGGCGCTAATATTAGTTTCCTTTGGGATGGCCCCGGCATCGTACCCGGTGACGAAACGATTGCTATGCCGACCGTGACTTTACCGGGTGTGTATGTACTCACCCTCACGGATGCCAACAATGGCTGTACCAATGCGGATGCTGTGAACGTAGGAGAGGACGTAATTCTTCCCACGGTGAGCGCTGGCAATGATTTGGTGATTACTTGTGCTAATGCCGGCGTAGGGGTCTCCCTTAGCTCGGCGGGCTCCAGCTCGGGCGCGGACTTTACTTTGTTATGGATTGGCCCTGGTATCACACCGGCCAACCAGACCGATACCAACCCAACTGTATTACTCCCTGGTACTTATACCTTGTCCATCACCAACAGCATAAATGGTTGCACTCAAACCGATGAAGCTATGGTGGAGGCAGACCAAAACCTGCCTACTGCCAATGCTGGCCTGGATCAGGTTATCACATGTTCTATGCCAAGTGCTGTATTGGATGGTACGGGATCCTCCACGCCCAATGGTGCACTGATTTTCCTTTGGCAGGGGCCTGGCATTAATCCTGGCAACCAGAATGGTGACATGCCCACTGTTCTGTTGAGCGGAACTTATACCGTTACAGTAACGAACTCTGCAACAGGTTGCTCTGCCATAGATCAAGTGATGGTAACTTTAGACAACCTTCCTCCAACGGTAATTGCTACTTCTGAAATCATCACCTGTCAGGACCAGGTTTCTACCGTGACCGTCACAAGTTCCTTGCCTGGTACCATGATGTACCAATGGGAGGGCTCCGATGTAAATCAGAACAACATGGACGACCAAACCCTGCAGGTAGATGTGGCAGGGCTTTACGCCGTCACCGTGACTGCTCCAAACGGTTGTACCACCACTACCAGTACCATTGTGGTAGAAGATTCCAATGTACCGCAGGGCAATGTAGAAGGCTCTGTGCTCAATTGTATCAATGGCGGCACAACGATTATCAGTGGGGAAATTATTTCGCCCCTTGGATCTACGGCTATTTGGACAGGACCGGGTATTGCCAGCGTTACGACAGGGACCGTAACCGTTACTCAACCAGGCACTTATACCTTTACCATTTCTGCACCCAATGGCTGTGTAAGGCCATTTTTTGCACAGGTGGTCGCTGATTTTGACCAACCGGCTGTCAATGCCATGGCAACGGATTTAATTGATTGCAACACTTCGGAAGTCACCATCAATGGCACCGGAAGTTCGGTTGGTCCGCATTTTTCGTATTTCTGGACCACTATTTCGAATGGACATATAGTTTCTGGCCAAAACACACTCAACCCGCTCGTGGATAGGGCTGGTGAATATCAATTGCTGGTCGTCAACAACTTGAATGGTTGTCGCGACAGTGCACTCGTAACCGTCCAAATAGACCCTGAGGTGCCTTCAGGTTTTGACTTGTCCGTAGGCAATATCAAATGTTTTGGTGACACAAACGGATCCATTACGGTGAATGGGGTGCAGGGTGGAACACAACCTTTCCTTTTCTTCCTAAGTGGCACCAGTTCGACTAACAATCAGTACACAGGGCTTGCAGCGGGCGAATATCTCCTCACGCTCGAAGACGCCAATGGTTGTAATTTAGACACAACCGTCACGATCGAAGACGCAAGACAGTTAGGGGTAGATCTTGGCCCGGAGGTGGTCGAAGTAAGTCTGGGTGAATTCGTCACGGTATTAGCAGAGATCAAACAAAGCGCAAGTGGATTGAACTCGGTTGTTTGGAACTACGCGCCTGGTTGCGATACACTGACAGCATTCTGCCAAACCTTCACCTATCAGCCATTGGGTACTTATCGCCATACCATCACGGTGTCGGATAGCAACGGCTGTGTTGCACGCGACGAAATTTTGGTGGTCGTAGAGAAAAAAAACCAGGTGTATGTACCCAATATTTTCAACCCTTTAAGTGAACTCAACTTCACGGTGGGGGTGTATGTGGGCATAGATGTAGCAAAAGTCAAGCAGTTCGCGATCTATGACCGTTGGGGCGATCAGGTGTTCCAAGTGGGTGAATACATTCCGACACCCGGCAATATCGTAGATGCTACCAAGTCATGGGACGGCTCGGTACGAGGCGACGAAGGTCAAGTCGGCGTGTATGTCTGGTATTGCGAAGTAGAATTTATTGATGGCCAAACCAAGCTCTTCAAAGGAGATGTGACGCTGATTCGATAAGTTTGAAACCTTCAGCTTTAGAAAAAAACGCAAATCAGGCGCACCTGATTTGCGTTTTTTTCTTTACGCTATTACCATTTCATTTTCACGAAATTTTCTCTAGCCCGTTTTACGCCCTCCAAAGGTGTGCTGCGGTAATGTTCAAGTTCAATAATGTAATGCTCCAGCCCGGCTAATTTGCTCTGGCGGAAGATACCAGCAAAATCAATCGTGCCATCGCCAAACTCAATGGTCTCCCGTTTTTCACTTGCGGCTAAGTCTTTGGCGTGGCAAAGTTCCCAGCGGCCAGGGTAAAGCCTGAACCAATCCAGCGGATTGTAACGAGCGTAGCAGACCCAGTAGATGTCCATTTCCATGACCAGTGTTTTTGGGTCTATCTCTTGTAGCAGCCATTCTATCAGCAAGCGGCCATCAGGCCCACGCTGAATGAATTCAAAATCGTGGTTGTGATAACCAAATCGGATGCCCGCCTTTTGAGCATACGCGGCACCAGCTTCAGTTAGTTTGACAATTTTCTCCACCTCCGTCCGCTCCTTTATCTCCACCCAGGGATATATAATGTATTTCTGACCCATTGTGACTGCGTCGTCAATGGCGCGTTTGGCGCGATCTGAAAGGCTTTTTTTGCCCTCGTCATAGTCGTTCAACGAAAAGTTACAATGGCTAGATGGCATGCTCAATCCGTTGTCTATCAACACCTTAAGATACTCGGCAATGGGCAGTATTCCGAACATTTTTCCATCCTGATAACCAAAACCTTCCACCTCACGGTAGCCCATTTCGGCAATGGTTTGGAGGGTGCTGATTGGGTCACTTTTGATGGCGTCCCGGACGCTGTAGAGCTGTACTCCGAGGTGGCGAACAGGCGGGTCCAGATGTTGAATCGCATTGGGCAAAATCGCTGTTCCTGCGACTGCAAGCGCGGAGGTTTTGAGGAATTCGCGGCGAGGTATTTTGTCCATGGTGGAATATTTTTGCTGCAAGGAATGAAAAACCGATGATTTAGTTTGGATGAAATGGAACACGGAAAACACGGATGAGACACGGATTTCAGAGCATCAACCTACCTTTGATTTATGAAGAAAAAAATCGTGGTCCTCACCGGTGCTGGCATCAGTGCCGAAAGCGGGATCAAAACCTTTCGCGACAGCGATGGCCTATGGGAAAACCACCGCATCGAAGATGTGGCAACGCCTCAAGGTTGGGCCGCCAACCCGACCCTGGTATTGGATTTTTACAACCAGCGCCGTGCCCAGCTGCTGAATGTAGAACCCAATGACGGCCACCGCGCACTGGCAGATTTGGAACGCCATTTCGACGTACACATCGTAACCCAAAATGTGGACGACCTGCACGAACGGGCAGGAAGCACCCAAGTATTGCATCTTCACGGCCAGCTGCGCCAAGTACGCTCCACCCGATATGAACGATTGGTGTATCCTTGGGACAAAGACCTGCATCTGGGCGACCTGTGCGAGCGCGGGCATCAGTTGCGGCCCCACATCGTATGGTTTGGCGAGGCGGTGCCCATGTTGGAGCCTGCTGCTGAATTGGCCGAACAAGCTGATATTTTCCTCATTATAGGCACTTCGCTGCAAGTTTACCCTGCGGCCGGCCTCATGGGTTTTGCCAGCCCACATATCCCGTTTTATTATGTGGACCCGCGACCGCAACTCAATTTTGAATTAAGTACCAGGCCCAACCTTACGGTCATTGAAGAACCTGCTTCCACAGGCGTCCGGAAAATAATGGAAATGGTTATTGGTTAATTGGTGGATTGGTGGATTGGTGATTGGTGGATTGGTTAATTGGTGATTGGTGGATTGGTGATTGGGTGTCTTGGACAAATTGAATCACCGAGCCAATTAAGCAGTTCACCAATCCACCAATCACCAATCACCAATCACCAATCCACCAATTAACCAATCCACCAATCACCAATCCACCAATCACCAATCACCAATCACCAATCACCAATCCACCAATCACCAATCACCAATTAACCAATCCACCACTCACCAAAATGCAAATCCGCACCCGGCTCACCTTGCTATTTGTGCTCATTGCGGCGGGAATTCTTGCCGGGGTGTTGTGCTCGGTCTATTTTTTGTTCAAAAATAACACGGAAGATGCCTTTTACCAAGGGCTGGAATCCAAAGCCGAAATGACCGCCCAAACGGCTCTGTTCGGCGGAGTCGCTTTGAATCCACTCACCACCAATTGGATTGCCCCAGAGGATGACAACTTGCCTTATCAGGACAACATCAGCATTTTCAACAACGCTTATGAACGCGTGTTCGCCTTGAGGCCCGATGCGCCTCCCGTGACGGTGAAAGATTTGCAGGACATCTATCAAAAAGGTGAAACCCGTTTCCAACATTACAACTTGCTCGCCTTGGGCCGCAAAACAAACAACCCTTCAGGCACCCCTTATGTGGTGGTAGTAGAGGGCTTTTACGACCACACCCAGTTGACCCAATTGCGCAACATATTGATAATCAGTTTTTTTGTGGGACTAATTTTGGTGGCATTATCAGGTTGGTACTATGCCGGACAGGCTCTTGCACCGGTGTCTCGCATTGTAGAGGAAGTGGAAGGCCTGCAGCTCGCCGATCTGAGTCGAAGAGTCGCCACGGGGGGCACCCGAGACGAAATTGCTCGACTGGCCGAGACTTTCAATCGCCTGCTCGACCGGGTGGAACAGGCCTTCAAGATGCAGCGAATGTTCCTTTCCAATGTTTCCCATGAGCTCCGAAACCCCCTCACTGCCATCCGCTCACAATTGGATGTTGCTTTGCAGCGGGATCGTGAGCCAGCCGTTTACCGCAACGCCTTACAAAGTGTACTCGACGATGTAGAATCGCTGAGCGAGATGGAAGGAGAACTTTTACAACTCGCTCTCATCTACAATGACCCCAACACGATCCCCTTTGCCCCCATTCGACTTGACGAGTTGCTTTGGCAATCCAAACAACAACTTCAAAAACGCCATCCTGACTATAAAGCGAGTGTTGAATTTGGAGAAATGCCCGACGATGATCAGGCGCTGTCTGTTCGTGCCAACGAAGCTCTGCTCCTCACCGCAATGCTCAATCTGATGAACAATGCCTGCAAATATTCCCCTGACCACCAGGTATTGGTTCGAGCTGATTTTCGTGCCGATGGCCGTCATATCGTGGAAGTCTGCGATAATGGTCCAGGCATACCGCCCGAAGAGCAACGGCTTATATTCGAGCCGTTTTTTAGAAGCCCTCGCCACCTCAGAGTCAAAGGCACGGGGGTCGGACTTTCACTGGTACAAAGTATCCTGACGCTCCATAAAATCGGGCTTTCGGTCAAAAGTCCGCCAGGGGGTGGGGCGGTTTTTAGGCTGGTTTTCCCTGGAGCGGCTTACCTTGGCGAGGGTTCACTAAACCTATGAGGTTTTGGAAACCTCATAGGTTTTTTTGACCCATTGACTTCAACCCCTTCCATCCTGCTGATTTCCCCGTTTCTCAAACACACAAAAACATGAAACATACCATTTTCGCCCTCAGCGCACTTTTTTCGCTGCTTGCCCTCCACTGCACCGCCCAAATCCCTGTGAAGGAAATCAGATTCCCCAACGGGAAAATCTGCCTTTTGCTCGATAGTGTAGCGGCCGGAGAAGCCATTACATTCGATCAAAGCGACGGATATTTTGAAAAAGTGACCGCTTCGGAAATGTCCATTCAGATGCATAAGCCTTTATTGCCAGGACTGCAACGTGAAACACTGGTACCCACCTATATTCAATTCTTAAAAACGGATGTGGAGGGATTTACTGGTGAGGATTCAAAATTCATCGAAGGCGTGATGGAAAAAGTATTCAGCACGGTCAACGGTGTATCGCCCGACCTTTTTCCCGACACACTCAAACTGATTAAAACCAAGGGCCGGCATTATGGCGATGGCGTTTGGTACACCCGCGAAAACTGCATCATCATCCCTGCCGACGAACTGGGCCGCCGCAAAACCAATCCGTTCACGACCACGATGTACCACGAGCTTTTTCATGTGTGGTCGCGGCTCAACCCTGCTAAAAGCGACCGCACGTACCAACTTATTGGTTTTGAAGGCATTGGCTATGAGAACCTGAACATCCCACCCGGCCTTGCTGCCCGGGCGATGTACAACCCGGACGGGGTAGATTTTGCCCAAAAAATCACACTCGCGCAAGCCGACAGTACCACGATAAATGCGCTCCCAATCATTTATGCCAACAACCTAGGCTGGACAGACGAACAGAACACATTTTTCGCCTATGTGGAATTCAGCCTTTTTCAAATTGAAAAACAGTCCGATGGTAAATGGGCCGTTCTGGTAAAAGAAGACGGCTTCAGCAGCACGCTCAATATGCAGGATCAGAAGGATTTTTTCCGCCAGATCAAAGACAACACGGGCTACATCATCCACCCCGACGAAGTGCTGGCCGACAATTTTGCGTTTATCATGCAGGAGCGAAACGGGCAAAAGGTATCGCTCAAGTTTTCTGGTGAAGGGAAGAAATTGTTGGTGGATTTGGAGGCGGTGCTGAAGGGGAAATAAGTTATGCAAGCAATTGTACAAATGGGGGGATATGGCTTGGTCTTTGGGGCGGAGGGGTTTAGTCATAAACCAAATCATTGCCACATGCAAAAGACAATCTTTTTCGCCACATTGCTGCTACTGAGCGTTTCATTAAATGGTCAGAGCACCTATCACAAAAAAATTGAGGGAGCGCGTTTTTTTACAATTACACCCTTGCCCAACGGAGAGGTGCTCGGATTGGGTAATTATCTGGCTGGACCAATTAGTAATCAAAAAGGTGTGCTTTCACAATTCAGAAAGGAGGGCACACTTATTTGGAGTAAGCGTTTTCCTACCTTGAATTTTCTGAGACAGGCCATAAAAACAGTGGAAGGATTCGTAGTTTTAGGGGATACAATTCGGCCTTCCGGCCAAAGTTCAAGACCTCAATATGCTGTAGTTTCAAATATAACTAATAATGGAGCTATTATTTGGTCCAAAATAATAGGAAATCCATCTCGATTTATAATGTCAAACCAACTGCTGGAAGTACACAATGGTTTTGTAATATCTGGTGTGCATACCTCGGCAACATCTTCAATTAAAAATGATGTTTGTTTCACTAAATTGGACGAACATGGGAATACCCTTTGGAGCAAAAGCTATTTTACCAATAATCCTAATTTTAATGCACGTTTTATTGCTCAATTTGTAGAAGGAGATACACTTTATGCTTGCGGCCATGTACAAACTAATGCTGCTTTTCTTAGGATAAATGTCAATACTGGCGAGATATTAGGACTATCGTCTTTTGGAGGAATATACTATGAAAATATCTATAGCCTCTCACCTACCAAAGATGGCAACTTTATTATGGCGGGGAGTACTCGTTCTACCACGGATAGCGAAGAAGATCGCCCTTGGGTAATTAAAGTAAATAGGATAGGCAAAGTTATCTGGAGCAAAACATACGGGATTCCTGGCACAAACGAGGTGGCTTATTTGACTGAAACTGGAGATAGCAGCTTTGTGATGGCTTTAGGTCGGGGGGAACAAGGAAACCTGAGTTCCTATTCTATATTGGCCAAAATAGATGAATTGGGTAATTTGATATGGGCTTATAACTACTCAAATGAACAAACCGTAGGTGTTTCTGAACTCAAACGCTCTACAGACGGTGGTTTTCTTGCGCTTGGTCGGAACGGGATTCTTAAAGTGGATGATAATGGGCATGTAGCCAATGGTTGTTGCCCTGCCCCAATTAACCTAGAGATTGAGGATTATATCCCCCCCTATCAAAATGTAGCATTAATTACGGAGGATTGGGAAATCGCTGTTCCATTCTCTATGCAATCGGTAATAGACAACACGCTATTGGTATCCGATTTTTGCCAAGTGCCTATTACCAGCATAGTTGAACAAATCCTACTCTGCCAAGGCGATTCCATCCAATTAAACGGAAGCTTCTTCCAGGCACCCAATACAATTCGCGATACCATTCAAAGTCTAAATGGCGGATGTGACACCATTCGTGTGTTCAATTTGGTGCAAATCCCGCAGCCGTTTCAGGTCAAGACGATCTCATTTTGCCCCGGAAATTCAGTCATGGTAAACGGTATTGCTTACACACAACCGGATACCATTTCTCAAATAATCCCCGCTGCTACGGGTTGTGACACGCTCTTAGTGACTTTCCTGCAATGGAAAGCTCTCCCAAAAAAATACCAAACCACCACCTTTTGCCCCGGCGATACGGTGCTTGTAAACGGAATTGGCTACCAATTCCCAGGCATTGTTCCGAATCCTGACACTTTACCAAGCACTGCAAATGGTTGCGATACATTGCTTTATCATGTACTCGCCTACCCAACAGAGCCATCTTCGGTCTCGGTCCATTGTCCGCCCGATGTGGTGGGAAGTACTGCCCCGGCCACACCGCTCGTGATCAATTATTTATCACCTATTGCTGCAAGCGATTGTACTTGCCCAGACTTGTCTGTATCCTTGACCCAGGGACTTTCTTCCGGAGCGACATTCCCCGTAGGCAATACCTTGGTTTGTTATTCCGCCAACGATATTTGTGGCGCCTCTAATACCTGCTGCTTTGACGTGAAAGTGGAGGAAGAAGCGGTTTGCGATGTGAAGGAATCGGGCTGCATCCAATATGAAATGCTCGGAATTTCAGTGGATGCAGGGCAGAATAAAACTTATCGCGTTCGCGTGACGAATGACTGTGCCAGCCCAATGAGTTACACTGCTTTTCAACTCCCCAATGGGCTAGAAGCGCTTGCACCTGAGCAAAACAGCACTTACACATCTCTCAACGGCTTCAGTTACACTGTGCGTAATCCGAACTATTCGCCCTTTCGATCTGTCCGTTATAAACCAGTTGGAAATGGTATCTCGGGTGGCCAATCCGATGTTTTTGAATACACCCTGCCCGCTCAGAGCATCCCGGTTTTTATTAAAGCCGCCACACGGCTTGCTTCAGGCGCTTTGCACGAAGTCACGTTAAACACATTTGACTGTGTCCTTCAGTTAAACAACGCAGCGGATCGGAATACGCAGCAGCCAGCTCTGCTGCCTAAGGTCCGTGTGTTCCCAAACCCCAACAGCGGCGAAATTTTTGTTGATCTCTCTGAATGGGAAATCGGTATGGTACAATGGCGGGTACTGAATGTGCAAGGCCAAGAAATGGCACAGTCTAAGCTGGAATCGGAGGCGGCCATTCCATCTTTCACCTTACCAAAAACCTTAACCGATGGGCTTTATTTTCTCGAAATAATGTCCGCGAATGGCGAAACACAGACCACTAAGTTCGTTTTGCGCCGATGAGCGTTGGCCTCGTTTGGAATTAATAACAAATCCCCAGCCACTTGACGTCGCTGGGGATTTGTTGTCTAATTGTGGGTGCGACTTGAAGTCGCACCCCCAATCTTCCGCATTACTGCGGATTGACCTTGATCAACTCCACCTCAAAAACCAAGGCCGAGTAACCTTTAATGATCGGGCCGCGGCCGCGCTCACCGTAAGCGAGGTTGTACGGGATGAAAAATTTAAACTTGTCGCCTTCTTTCATCAACTGCAAACCTTCGGTCCAGCCTGGAATCACACCATTTAGCGGGAATTTGGCGGTTTGGCCACGCTGCACAGAGCTGTCGAAGATGGTACCGTCGTACATTGTGCCGTGGTAGTGTACTTCCACCTTGTCAGTTGCCAAAGGAGATACCGTACCTGTACCGCGCGTCATCACTTCGTATTGGAGGCCACTGGCGGTGGTAGTTACACCAGAGCGTTTTTTGTTTTCGTCCAGGAACTTGGCGTTGTTGCCTTTCCACATGCCGACAGAAATGGACTGCTCGATTTTAGAGGCATCCTCAGCCACAAACTTGGTGGGTTCACCTTTCAGCACCGCGTTTAGGGCTTCCAGGAAAAGTTTGGGATTCAAGTCAGTGCCGAGCAAACGTTTGGCGTTTTGTGCGGCTACCATGCCATTGGCATAGTTGAGGCTGTCAACGGCTGTTTTGAGATCAGCTTTCTGAGCAAAAATGCTCGTTGCTGCAAACAAAATTGCAAGCGAAAAAATGAGTTTTTTCATGTTAAAAATTGAGTTGTAGGTAAGAACCTGTTTTTGTTCGTGAATATTGTCAGCCACGAATTGCACGAATTTACCCTAATTAATTCGTGCCAATTCGTGCAATTAGTGGCGAAAAACCATGCTTTGCCTGATCACTTGGTCATAAATACCTGCAAACTTTTCATTGCAGCTACACCGACTTTGTTTTTTAAAAACCCACTCCATCCCAATACCCATCCAGTCAAACCCAGAGATTGCCGACTCCAGCGCCAAAAATCAAAATGATCCTGGTGGCGGTAAATCAGCCCGTCTTTGAATTCAAATTGGGCCTCAATGACGTTGTGTACTTTCCGACCTGTTTTTGAAAACGTATACCATGCCTCCCAATGTGCCGACCCGGTTTTTTCGTCGCCCTTTACATCGTTGAATTCGATGCGCAGGTCTTTTCCGGCGGTTATCAGCATCTTCCACATCGCCCCCGCTTCTTTGCCGGATTTCAGGTCAAAAGCAGCGTCTTTGAAAGTGGCTTCAGGATGATAGAGCGAAGCCATTGTTTCATAGTCCTTCTGCTGGAAGGCGGTGTAGAATCTGATTAATGTTGCTTTCATAGTTATGAAGTGATGAAGTGAGAAAATGATGAAGTGATAAACAACGCAGCAATCGAGTGCAAATCACTTCATCACTTTCTCACTTCATCGCATTACTTCCCATGGCATTGCTTATACTTCTTCCCACTACCGCATGGGCAGGGGTCGTTGCGGCCCACCACTTTTTCGCGGACGATGGGCTGCGTGCGTTGCGCGGGGCCATTGTGTCCTGCCGATTGTGCAGCCCGCTGGGCGGCTTGCTGGGTTTCGGTTTGTTGTTGCTGATTGTTGGTACGGAGCCGACCAGCTTGGGCGCGTCGCTGGGCTTCGGCTTGTGCCTGGGCTGCTTGTGCACGGCGCATATCTTCATCCGTAGGCAAATCGAGTGAACCTTTCAACAGGAACGAAGTCACTTGCGAATTAATGTGTCCGATCAGCCCCTCAAAGAGGTTGTAAGCCTCCATTTTGTAAATCACGAGCGGGTCTTTTTGTTCAAAACTGGCGCCTTGCACTGATTCCTTCAAGTCGTCCACATTGCGCAGGTGTTCTTTCCAGGCATCATCAATAAGAGCAAGCGTAGCCACTTTCTCCACGTCGCGCATTACGGTTTTACCCTCGGATTTGATGGCTTCGTCCATGTCGGCGCTCACGTTGTAGCCTGCAGCTCCGTCGGTGAACGGCACCACGATGCGTTTGTAACGATGGCCATGCTCGGCGTACACACGCTTTATTTCGGGCAAAATTCGTTCGCCCACCTGCTTGGATTTATTTTCGTACAGTCCCAGCACCTGATCCTGGAACGTAGCGATGACCGTATCAACCGGCGCGGATTTGAACCAAGCCGCGTCCATTTCGGGGTCTACACCGATGAGTCGGATGCAATCGAGCCGGAAAGTGTCGTAATCGCCGTCTTCACGATGTACGTGCGTCAGCTCTGAGGTAATGGCGGTGAAGGAGTTGTTGATGTCTACCGCGAGCCGGTCGCCAAACAAGGCATTGCGGCGTTTTTTGTAAATCGCCTCACGCTGAATATTCATCACGTCATCATATTCAAGCAGACGCTTACGAATGCCGAAGTTGTTTTCCTCCACTTTTTTCTGTGCCCGCTCGATGGAGTTGGTCACCATGGAGTGTTGAATCACATCGCCCTCTTTGTGGCCCATTTTGTCCATCAAACCTGCGATACGGTCGCTTTGGAACAGGCGCATGAGGCTGTCTTCGAGCGAAACGTAGAAGTGCGAGGAGCCGGGATCGCCCTGACGGCCTGCACGACCACGCAACTGACGGTCTACACGGCGGCTTTCGTGCCGCTCCGTGCCAATGATGGCAAGACCACCTGAGTCCTTCACCCCAGGGCCGAGTTTGATGTCGGTACCACGACCAGCCATGTTGGTGGCAATGGTCACTTTCCCGGCCAGACCTGCTTCTGCAATAATTTCGGCTTCACGTTGGTGCTGCTTGGCGTTCAACACGTTATGTTCGATACCGCGCATTTTCAACATCCGCGACAGCAATTCTGAAATCTCTACCGAGGTAGTACCCACGAGACAAGGCCGACCCGCGTCGCGGAGTCTTACGATGTCGTCAATAACCGCATTGTATTTTTCACGGGCGGTTTTGTACACCAAATCCTCCTCGTCTTTCCGGGTAATCGGGCGGTTGGTAGGCACCACCACTACATCGAGTTTGTAGATATCCCAAAGTTCTTTGGCCTCTGTTTCGGCGGTACCGGTCATACCTGAAAGTTTGTGGTACATCCGGAAATAGTTCTGAAGCGTGACGGTGGCGTAAGTCTGGGTAATTTCGCCCACTTTCACATTTTCCTTGGCTTCGAGCGCCTGGTGCAGACCATCGGAATAGCGACGGCCTTCCATAACACGGCCTGTTTGCTCATCCACAATTTTGACCTCGCCTTCCAGTACAATGTACTCGTTGTCTTTTTCAAAAAGCGCATAGGCTTTCAACAGCTGCTGAATGGCGTGGATCCGGCGGCTTTTCACGCCGTAATCCTGGGAAAGTTTTTCCTTGGCTTCTATTTTTTCCTCGTGCGTCAAATCCGTGTCGCGGTCAATCTCGATGAGACTGACGGAGATATCGGGCATGATGAAAAAGTCGGGCTCGTTGTTAAAACGTGAGAGGTATTCCACGCCCTTTTCAGAGAGTTCGACTTGGCGATTTTTTTCATCAATATGGAAAAGCAATTCGCGGTCTACCTCTGGCATCCGTTTTGCATTTTCTTGCAAATAGACGTTTTCCGTTTTTTGGAGCAATACTTTCATGCCCTCTTCGCTCAGGAACTTGATGAGGGGCCGAGCCTTGGGCAATGCCCGGTGTGCGCGCAAAAGAGCAAGGCCACCGCCCCCTTCTTCTGCTTTTGTATTGCCTTCGGCAATAAGTTTTTTGGCTTCCGTGAGGAATGTTGCAGAAATTTTGGTTTGCTCTTCGAGCAAACGTTTCACCGTTGGATTGAGTTCCATGTACTCCTGATCTTCCGCGCCGCGGGTCACAGGGCCAGAGATGATGAGCGGGGTACGCGCATCGTCAATCAACACGGAGTCTACTTCGTCCACAATGCCATAGTGGTGTTTGCGCTGCACGAGCTCGTCGGTGCTGGTCACCATGTTGTCACGCAGGTAATCAAAACCAAATTCGGCATTGGTACCGAATGTGATGTCGGCGCGGTAGGCTTCGATGCGGTCTGAGGAGTGCGGACGATATTTGTCTATACAATCCACCGTAAGCATCAGGAATTCATAGATGGGGCCGACCCACTCGGAGTCGCGTCGGGCAAGGTAGTCGTTCACCGTTACGATGTGTACGCCTTCCCCAGCCACACCATTAAGGTATGCCGGCAGGGTCGCGACGAGGGTTTTGCCCTCACCCGTGGTCATTTCGGCAATTTTACCATCGTGGAGCACCATACCACCGATCAATTGCACGTCGTAGTGCACCATGTTCCAAAGGATTTCTCCCCCGGCGGCCATCCAGCGGTTTTTCCAAAGTGCCTTATCGCCTTCGATGGTGATGTGGGTTTTGCCTGCTTTGGCCGCGAGTTTGCGGTCGTGGTCTGTGGCAGTCACCTCAACAACTTCATTGTTGGAGAATCGGCGGCTGGTTTCTTTCACCACCGCAAAGGCTTCGGGAAGGATGCTGAGCAGCACATCTTCGAGGGCTTTGTCGCGATTCTTACGGAGTTCGTCCACCTCTTTGAAGAGGATTTCTTTCTCGTTAAAATCTTCAGCATCAAGGGCTTGCTGATTTACAGAGCTTATTTCTGTATCAATATCGCTCAAATATTCTTTGATACGTTGGCGGAACTCAAGGGTCTTAGACCGAAGCTCGTCGTTGGAAATGGACTTGTATTCCTCGAAGTATTTGTTGACTTCGATGACCATCGCTTGATACTGCTTGAGGTCGCGGTCTTGCTTGGTACCGAGTATTTTTTTTAGGAATCCGAACATTTATGTTAATGTGGTCAATGTGATGAATGTGGTCAATGGGTTTGCCAAGGCTAAAGCGAATAAAGCCGCAAAGATAATCCTTTGCCTTCGCGCTGAGGGGCTGTGCTGCACATTTCGTTCCATGCGGAGAAAAATCTGGAATTTTGACAGAATGGCAGGGGGCGATTGGATTATTCAATAAACGCTACTTTTTTTGGCAGGTTGTTTCACCACCCAAGTAATCCCATTTCTAAAACGCCTCGCCCAAAGTCACATAAACGCCCGAATTGCCTTTTCCATCTCCAACGCCGTAATCTATTCGGAGGTGAAGTTTTTGTCTCCGGTCAAATTCAACCCGCAACCCGGCGCCACCATTAGGTCGGATTTTAGCGGTTTCGTCGGCCTTCCCGAATACCGTCCCAGCACCGGCAAACACGACCGCTTTAAATCTCCAGACGATTGGAACCCGCAATTCCGCCTGTGCAATCAGCAAATGCTTGTCGCGGTATTTGCCCAGCGGATAGCCCCGCAAACGACTTGGGCCGCCAATCTGTGGAAGTTGAAAAAAAGGCACATCCCCTGCTGTAAACATGGCTATTCCATTGATTGCCAATACGTTTCTACCCAAAGGAAAATAGCGTGCCACATCCAAGGAGCAACGTGCAAACTTAAAGTCGCTTCCCGTGAGCCAGTTTTCTCCCGTGAGCGCAAATTCAGTCAACCAACCGCTGCGTGGGTAAAACGCATTGTCGCGAGAATCCGAAATCCAAACGGGGCCAACCGATGAAGATATTCCGCCCTCTGCGCCTGTGACTAACTTCTTTGCTATTTCGCCATCGGGAGATGCCGAAACTATGTTATATCCATCCAGAAAAAAGCGCAGACCAACCAGATGTTTTTTTTGCACCCGGGTTGCGGCCGTTAGTCGGATACGCGGGTACTTCGCCGTGTAAGATTCTTCATAACTATTCGGGTGCTCATTGCCGATACCAAAATATCGGTAGAGGTAACGATACCAGCCAACCTCGCCATAAAACCGCCACTTATTGCGGTTGCTAAGCCACTGGAACGGGAAAAAAATCAGCACCTGCTCGTTTTGAGTGTACGAAAAATTAAAGGTCAAGTTAGAGCGACGGGGGCGTGTGGGGAAGGTGACGATGCCCGCCGCCCCGATTCCCCAGCGGGTATCCGGGCTGTAAAACAAGAGCGGAGTACCGAAAAAACTTATCAGGGAATCTCTGCGAGAAGCTTTTGGAAAAGAATCGCGGAGTGTCATTTGTGCTTTTGCGCTATCAGCGAGGAAGAAATGGCAAAAAGCGATGAAAAAGAGGTGTTTGACTTTCATGTTATGGTGTAAACAGGCACTGGAGGGGATGATTACCCAGATACTTAACGAAGGAATTAGGGAAATTAGTTGAACGGCCTTATAAGTACACCAACATTATAATGCCGGAAAAAGGCTAGTCTGGTCCATAAATTACTTCGGGGGGCTTGGAATGATAGGGATTGATTTTCGAATAAATCCTTGAATCCAGGAATTGGCCCTCGAAGTAAAAATTCTCCCGAAAATAAGCCTCCTGTACAAACCCAAGCTTTTCCAACACGCCCCCAGAGCCCGCGTTGTCAGGATCCGTATTGGCTTCAACACTGTGAAAATCCATGACCTTAAAACAGTATTCCATCGCCGCCGCAATCGCTTCACTCATAATGCCCTGCCGCCAGTAGTCGTACTGTAGCGTGTAGCCGAGCTCGCAGCGGTGATTGGCCTTGTCCATCCTCCAAAAGCCGAGGGTACCGATCTGCCAATCTGGTTGATCGTGCAAACAAATGGCCCAGTTGACCGATTCATTTTTTTCGTAGGCCTTTCGGTAGGTTTCGATTAGTTCCTTTGCCTCGTTGATATCCTGCATCGGGAGCTTACCGATATAGCGCATGACATGTTCGTCGGAGCGCATTTTGAAAATGGCGGGGGCGTCTAAAGGCGTGATTTCACGGAGGAGGAGGCGAGGGGTTTGCAGGGTGGGGAATTGGGTAAACTTTACCTCAAGCATGATTTTAGATTTTTATGGGCAGATGTCAATACCTGTGTTCCGTGCCATCTGGTGTAATGCCCATAATACCCAGCATTATCAGATACAAGGTCACCCAACTCAGACCTCCTAATAGGATCAAATTAATAACAGTAAAAGGAACGTGTGAATAATCTAAAGAACCGGATTGACAACCTTCAACCCCGGTATTTTCATAAAGTCTGTAATGTTTCGAGTGTAAACCTCAAGACTATGTACGAGTGCTGTGGCAGCCACAATGCTATCGCCTAGCTTCATCTTATGGTCGCGCCTCAATTTTATGGCCTCGTCTAAAACTCGCATATCAATCTCGAACGTTTTCAGTACCAAAAAGGCATCTTTATGGTACTGATTTTCTTTTTCACTCAGTCCATGGTAGCCCAATACTTCGAGGCGTGAAATTTCTGATGCCGAAGCATCATTGCTCCATACCAACTCCCTGAGGTATTTGTACTCCTCTGAATAAGAGTAAATTAGAATGTTAGAATCAAGGATTTTCATCTGATCTCATCAAAAGGCAAATACCGATCTTCCCTTTCTTTTATCTGCCATTCGAGCGCATCGCCAAAAGACGAGGGTTCCGTTGCTTTGAAGTTGCGAATTCTTTCTATCGCCTCTTCACGCTCCGTTTTTGCCACAGTCTTTTCCCGAGTTTGCTTGAACGGTATGTTCAAGCGCCGAACCAAGTTCAAGATCAGTTCAGCATCTTGTGGGTTTGAAATTTCCAATTGTAGTGTCATACTCAGAGATTTTGTACAAAGATAAGCGAATCACATATTCCTCCTATACTGCCCCCCATCCCGATTTCCTTCGTCTTCGGGATTTCCGGCCAATTATTTTTTATTACATATTTCGGCGGTATTGCCCCCCTACCTCATACAACGCATTCGTTATCTGCCCCAGCGAACAAACCTTCACCGCCTCCATTAGTTCCCCAAAGATGTTGCCGTTTTCAATCGCCACTTTTTGGAGTTTGCGCAGGGCAGCACCTGCTTGCAGGGCATTGACCTCATGCAGGCTTTTCAAAGTTTGAATCTGAGCTTCCTTCTCCCATTCTTCGGCGCGGATGACTTCGCGGGGCAAAATGGTGGGTGAGCCGTCTTTCGAGAGAAAGGTGTTCACGCCGATGAGCGGTAGTTCGCCTGTGTGTTTCAGGGTTTCGTAATAAAGGCTTTCTTCCTGGATTTTGCCGCGCTGATACATGGTTTCCATCGCACCCAAAACCCCGCCGCGCTCGGTGATACGGTCAAATTCCAGCAGCACAGCCTCTTCTACCAATTCGGTCAGTTCTTCAATGATAAACGCCCCTTGAAGCGGGTTTTCATTCTTCGCCAAACCCAGTTCTTTATTGATAATCAACTGAATAGCCATGGCCCGGCGCACCGATTCTTCGGTCGGTGTGGTAATGGCTTCATCGTAAGCGTTGGTATGCAGCGAGTTGCAATTGTCGTAAATGGCATACAGCGCCTGCAAGGTGGTGCGAATGTCGTTGAAGGCGATTTCCTGCGCGTGGAGGCTGCGACCAGAGGTTTGGATATGGTATTTGAGCATCTGGCTGCGCTCGTTCGCTCCGTAAAGCCGTTTCATAGCTTTTGCCCAGATGCGCCGCGCTACACGACCGATCACTGCGTATTCAGGGTCAATACCGTTGGAGAAAAAGAACGAAAGATTGGGCGCAAAATCGTCCACGTTCATGCCCCGCGAGCGGTAATATTCGACAAAAGTGAAGCCGTTGCTCAGGGTAAAGGCCAGCTGCGAAATGGGGTTTGCCCCAGCTTCCGCAATATGGTAACCCGAAATGGAGACGGAATAGAAGTTCCGAACCTTGTTCTGAATGAAATATTCCTGCACGTCGCCCATGACGCGGAGCGAGAATTCGGTGCTGAAAATACAGGTGTTTTGCGCCTGGTCTTCTTTCAAAATATCCGCCTGCACCGTGCCCCGAACAGAGGATAGGGCTTTCGCTTTCAAGGGATTGTACACTTCTGGCGACAACACTTCAGCACCCGTGATACCGAGTAGCATAAGGCCAAGTCCATCATTGCCATCGGGTAAAATATTGACCGGATGACTTGAAGTCACCCGGTCAATATTTGCTTGAGCCGCCCCGTCGCTCCCTGCGTAATATGGCCGCGTCAATCCACGATCATCATATTTCGCTTTCAACTTCTCCTCCACCAATGCCTCCAACCCATTTTCCCGAATGTACTTTTCACATTGCTGATCAATGGCCGCGTTCATAAAAAACGCAGCGATGGTAGCCGCCGGACCATTGATGGTCATCGAAACCGAGGTTTTCGGGTCACAGAGGTCAAAGCCGGAATAAAGCTTTTTGGCATCGTCCAGACAGCAGACCGACACGCCGGAATTGCCCACTTTACCATAAATATCCGGGCGATAATCAGGGTCCTCGCCGTACAAGGTCACCGAGTCGAATGCCGTGGAAAGTCGTGCGGCGGGCAATCCTGCCGAGACATAATGGAAACGCCGATTGGTGCGTTCCGGCCCACCCTCTCCTGCAAACATCCGCGTTGGGTCTTCGCCCTCGCGCTTGAAGGGGAACACGCCCGCCGTGTACGGGAATTCGCCCGGCACATTTTCCTGCAAACACCAGCGCAGAATCTCACCCCAATCCGCCCATTTTGGCAGGCAAACTTTGGGGATTTTCAGGTGGCTGAGGCTTTCAGAATGTGTTTCGACTTTGATTTCTTTGCCACGCACGAGATAAATGTATTCATCCGCGGTGTAGCGTTTTTTTCGCTCTTCCCAGCCTTCAAGGATGCGCAGGCATTCGCCGTCCAAGTCCTTTTTGAGTTCAGCAAGGAGCGTGGAGAGCGGAGCGATGAGCGTGTCGTCTTTCCCTGGTTTGAGGGCGTCAAGGGTTGTTTGATAACCAAAAAGACGCCGCGCAATGCCCACTTGTTTTTCCACCCAATCGTCGTATTTGCGGTTATTTTCACTGATCTCGCTCAAATACCGCACCCGTGCCGGAGGTATAATGTAAATTTTTTCAGAATTTCCCGCGACCAATGGATGTCCGGATTGAAGTTCGGAATTGCAGCGTTCGGCAATCAAATCCATGATCCGACGATACAGTTGGTTCACACCGGGGTCGTTGAACTGGCTGGCGATACAGCCGAACACCGGCATGTCATCTACTGATTTTTCCCAGGCATTACGGTTGCGTTGTACTTGTTTGCGCACATCGCGAAGGGCATCGAGTGCGCCGCGTTTGTCAAACTTATTGATGGCAATCACGTCGGCAAAATCGAGCATGTCAATCTTTTCCAACTGCGTGGCGGCGCCAAATTCGGGGGTCATTACATACAGCGAAACGTCGGAGTGATCAATGATTTCCGTATCGCTCTGGCCAATGCCCGAGGTTTCCAGAACAATCAGGTCAAACTGAGCGGCTTTCAGGATTTCTACGGCCGACTGGACGTATTTCGAAAGCGCCAAATTGCTCTGACGGGTCGCCAGGGAGCGCATATACACCCGCGATGAGTTGATGGCGTTCATGCGGATACGGTCTCCGAGCAGTGCCCCCCCCGTTTTCCTTTTGGACGGATCTACGGATACTATGGCGATGGTTTTACCAGAACCTCCCTCTGTATTGCCTTCAAAATCAAGGAGAAAGCGGCGGACGAGTTCGTCCACCATGCTTGATTTCCCTGCACCGCCAGTGCCCGTGATGCCCAAAACAGGAACGGGTTTGTTTAAAGACTGGAGATTGGGGCTGATCTCTTTTTCGTAGAGTTCCGGATTGTTTTCGGCAATGGAGATGAGACGCGCAACATCTTTGAAATCAATCTTTTGCGTCGGTTTAGATTTGTCAACTTTTAAAAAGTTGACAAATCTACCAACCTCACCATTCACCGAAAACCCAATTGGGAAATCGCATTGCTGCAACACGTCATTAATCATGCCTTGCAGGCCCATCGCCCGACCATCGTCGGGGTGATAGATTCGAGCAATGCCATAATCGTGCAATTCTTTTATTTCAGAAGGCAAAATAGTGCCGCCACCGCCGCCGAATATTTTGATGTGTCCGGCTCCGCGCTCTTTGAGCAGGTCGTGCATGTACTTGAAATACTCATTGTGGCCACCTTGATAACTCGTGATGGCGATGCCTTGAACATCTTCCTGAATGGCACAGTCCACGATCTCTTGCACGGAGCGGTTGTGGCCGAGGTGGATGATCTCTGCGCCACTGCTTTGCATAATGCGGCGCATAATATTGATGGCGGCGTCGTGACCATCAAAAAGGGAGGCTGCGGTGACGAGGCGGATTTTGTTGGTGGGTTGGTATGGTGCGGGCTGTTGCATGTGGTGGCGATAGCGCTTTTTAGAAAGCAAATGGACGTTTGTCGGAGCGCCGCGCAAAAGTACAAACCTCTCACCGTCTACACCTTCACAAACGCTCTTAACCCGACAAATGCAAAAATGCCGCCCCAAACTTGGAGCGGCATTTTCAAGATTTTACAAAAACATCTTGTCAAATTAATTGTCCGCAGTTTTCACCACCCGACGCACTTCTTTGCCCTCGCTGCTCAGGCATTGCACCCAATATACTCCCGGCGCTACATTGGGCAATTCCAGGCGGTAAAAACCAGCTGAAAGATTCCTGCGTGGAAGCAGCACCGACACCAAACGTCCCATTTCGTCGGTCATTTCGACCGCCAGAGAGGTGGGTTTTGTAAGGTCAATATCCAGGGTGGCTTTGCTGACGTAAGGGTTTGGGTAAATTTTAAGATCGAAAGTATTGGATTTTCCAAGTCCTTTTCCAGCGTACAGCACTACCTCGCTCCGTTTCACACGGGGTTTGGCGGCCCAGCGCAGCACATTGGTGAGCAGGCGCGACGACTGTGGCTCATCAAAGTAGTATTCCAAGCCCAAATACACCACCTTGCCTGCACCTATTTGCTTGAAACCTATGAAAGGATACCCACGCACGTCGGCCAGCGTAATAAAATTAGGGTCTGAAATATCGAGCGGATATTGATATACTTCTGTGGAAAAATCAGTGCCAACACCTTGAAAAACAGCATGTTCTGTCTGCAATTGTCCTACGCTCCGTTCCTTGCAGTAGTATCCGTAGTCAAGATCAAAAAGTCCAAGTTGCTGCAAAGCGCCAAATTCATGGGTTCCGGTTAGTACCACAGCTCCGCCCAAACGGATAAATTGGTTGAGCGCTTTGCCATAAGCACGAATCAATTCTGGCGAGCCGCCGGTTGGGTAGGCCACCACCACAGCATCCTGCCCTGTCAATGCCGTGGTCAGGTCGTCCGAAGAACCATCCCAGAATTCCGTGAAAGCACTGGTGGGCATTCGCCGCTGGATAACGCGCTGCACTTTGTTCGCATAGGCGCTGTCGTAGGCAAATGAGTTCAACATCATGACCCGCAGGCCGTTGAGGCTGTCAGCTTCAGCCATGACTGATTCATTCGCCGAGGCAGGCACACTGCGCTCATCTTCCAAAAAAAGGTGGGCAATGGTTGAATTGAACGGGAACGGACGATCATGGGAGAATGGGTCCGACCGAAACGCAGCAAGGCCGAGAATGCCTGCCAAAAAAGCTATGAGCGAAATCTTGCGAAACATCGGGTGTATAATTTTGAGCCAGTAGCAGTTGAAATTTTGAGGCAAAACGTTTTTTTTGGAAAGTTCGTGTGAAGGGGATAGCAAAAGTACGGCCAAAAGCAGTATAAAGGTTGGGTTGCCCAGCCGAAATCTTTTCATTTCGTCCAATTGTCGTGAATCAGACCCGTTCCTGCATGGTTAGGTTCAATTGTTTGTAATCAATTTTCCCCTCGTTCTTTTTCAGATGCTCTACAATAACCAGCGCGCGGTGCAACCGAATGTCGGAATTTTTGGGTTGACCGACCATGTATAACAAGGTGCGGATTTTACCAGGTGTAAGCGCATGAAGCAGCCGATTGCCTTCTTCATCCTGGGCCAACAGTTCGGCCAACTCCTCCGGCATTGGAAGGCCGTATTCGCTTTCGTCTTTTCGAAGACTAATGCTGACTTTCGAGCCGATTTTCAAACCCAATTTGGTCTGATTTTTCTTATTGACGGTGATTACGAACGATCCGTCGCCGCGTGGCAGCAAGGCACATTGGTATTCAATTTTTTCATTCAATATACAAACCACTCTTTTGGAATTTTCCACTCCAATAAGCGTAATAGCGACTGCCTGAGGCACTGCAAAATGGCAGCCCCATAAGTTGTTAGTGGATTCTTCTAAAACGGAATTGAAATGTAACGCCTCTTCCATGGGGCAAAAGTAAGCAAGCCCCCTAGTCTTCGTAATTCTTCGGCTTGCTATCGTTTTTCTTTTTGTGGTAGCGACCCCAGGAGAACCCGAATTTCAGGGTAGCCTGACCAAACCAGCCGCTCAGCTCCTGATCGCTCAAACCGGCAATGCTGCTGTCATTAACAAAACGGTAGCCGCCATCCAGTCCAACGTGAAACCAGCGAAATACATTGATTTCCAAACCAGCGGTAGGCTGCACGACAAACACCCGGTCTCTCACATCGCCGAATTGTACCCGTCCACTGCCAAGGTCAAGACCGATTTGAGGGTGAATGGATTTGTAGTTTTTAAAGCCGTAGGCCAAAACCATCGGATTCCATTTCATGTCAAACTGTTGGTCTTCAATGTTATCCCACTTGAATTCGTCCATCAGGTTGTAATGACCCCAGCCGACGAGGAGCGATTTTCCAAATTCAAAACCGAAAAAACCGCCGGCGACATAACTGGTTTTGCCACCGTTACCAAATTGTGTCAATTGATGTTTTGAGCCGCCCCAAATACCCGAAAAACCAAGGCCGCGGCTACCGACCACGGTTTCTTCTTTTTGGGCAGAAAGGCTGTTGAGTGAAACTAAAAGGGCAAGTGCGAGGAAAAAAGATTGGGTGTGTTTCATAACTTTGTTATATTGTGAATGGTGAATGGTGGAATGGTGAATGGTGGATGGGTGATGGGTGATGGGTGATGGGTGAATGGGTGAATAAAAACAACGGACGACCAAACAGGCAACAAGGTTACAGACCATGTTACAATCTTACCTTATACGCAGCCCATATTCACCTTTTTCTAACGGGTTTTAACCCCTTTTAACCAAAAATATCTGCCGCTATCAGGCTGTAGCGTATCTATGCACTTTCCAATTATGTATTCACCTGGCCTGCATTGTTTGTTAAGTTTGGATTGTCCTGATGAGTCCCTGCTTCGCGACATGGAAGGATGGCTTCAGTTCATTCGTCCATTAATGCCCGAGAATGGGCTGCGCGTGGTGGGCGAGGCGGCACATCAGTTCGAAGCAGCGGGCTTCACCGTGGCCATTTGCCTGGAGGAATCGCACATTTGTATCCATACTTGGCCTGAGTACGGCTTTTTAACGCTGGACATTTATCTCTGCAACTACATGAAATCCAACGAAGAAAAAGTCAGGCATATCGCAGAAAAGAATGTTGTGTACTTTGCCGCAAAAATCAGACAGTACCAGGAATTGTTCCGATGAAAATCCAATGCCCTAATTGCAACGAAACTACCGAGTTGACCTTTGAGGTGGACTGGAAAAATTTCGCCTGCCCAAACTGTCAAACGCTCTACAGCAAAGACCAAAACGGGGATCCAAAACAACTCAAGTTGTTGCCTAAAACCACTTCGACCCTAAGTCTATATGTCGGCCAGCAAGGGGTTTTAGAGGGCACATTGTGGGAAGTAGGCGCTATTTGCATAAAAAATCCTGTGGGTGAACCTTTTGGATGGAGAGAATACACCCTTTATACTGCGAAAGGGGAGGTTTGTTTTTTGAGCGAATACGATGGGCACTGGATATTGGCCAAAGAAATAGAAACGGGTGAGACGTTTGATATTGATGCCACCTATGGAATGGGCCACAAACTCAAGTATGAGGGGGAGGATTATACCATTTTTAATAGCAGCGCATATCGAACGGAATACGCCGCTGGAATTTTTGATCACCCTGTGCCCGAACAAGGCTTAGCCAAGGATTTTGTGAAAGCGCCCCGTGCCTTGTTGTTGGAGAAAAACGACCAGGAATCTACTTATGCATTTGAGGCTCGCCACATCTCGACCAAGGAACTGACAAAAGCTTTCCCGGAGATCGTCTTGCCTGAACAATTTGGGCAAGGGATGTTGCAGCCTTTCCCAATTAACGCCGACAGTTTTGGGACGATTTTGGCAGCTTTTGGGGCACTTATTTTGCTTTTCCAGTTTTTCATAACGGGATTTTATCCAAGTTATCCAGTCCTGAACGATTATGTCCTTCTGCCTGACACCGTGGCCGAAGTGACCCATGTCAGCCCCTCTTTTACTTGCACGGGGCCTATTGCACCCTTGAAAATAGAATTATCCGCGCCCGTGAACAACTCCTGGGCAGCCGTTGATTTTTGCCTCGTAAACGAAAACACAAAGGAAGAGCGCTATGGCACTGTGGAGGTTGCCCTATATTATGGCACCGAGGACGGCGAGCGTTGGTCGGAAGGCGATTCACGCCCATCGATCAAGATTTGTGGCGTATCACCAGGCCCTTACCATCTGGTAATGCAGATCTCCAAAATGCCCAACACGCCTGCGCTAAAGTCACTGCGGTATTCCGTTTCGGCACGATCTTTCAGCATGGTCAATTTGCTTTGGGCTATTGGGATATTGACCGTGGCCGGGTTGGTCATATTCATTTTGCGGTACAGCTTTGAGCAAAAACGCTGGATGAACAGTGACTTCCCACCAGAATACGAACCAGACTAATTGCAAAGGGCGTCTTATTGAATCAGAAAAAGATGGAAAAAATATACGGCTACCTTCGCCAAAATATGCTCGCCTTCGCCCTGGGCTTGGGGGTATTGTGCTTTTACGGCTTCCTGACTTTATCGGGGCGCGAATGCTTTAATTGCAAACAGACTGAAACCTATAAATCCGACCCGCGGAGTGGTGCTACCTTCCTGCGTTTTCGGCATAAATAACTTTGATTATCATGGAACAAGCCATCACACATCCGCTCCTTTCCGCCCTTGTTTATTCTATTCTGGGCATTGTCGTTTGGCTCGGAGCCTATTTCGTCATCGAAAAAATCACGCCTGAAAACACCTGGGCCGAGATTGTTAAGAACAAAAACACCGCCTTGGCGATCATTCTTGGCTCCATGATTATTGCCATCGCCCTCATTATCAGTGCAGCCATTCATGGGTAAACGATGGCTGCGGCTGGAGTATTTGCTGCTGTTCTCCGTATTTGTAATCGGCACCTGTGGCCTCGTTTATGAATTGGTAGCAGGAGCCCTGGCCAGTTATTTGCTGGGCGACTCGGTGCGGCAGTTTTCCTTTGTCATCGGGATTTACCTCTTTTCCATGGGCGTGGGCTCCTATCTTGCCAAGTACTTGACTAACAACCTGTTGGACAAGTTCATTGAGATTGAAATCCTGGTTGGCCTGGTCGGCGGATTCAGTTCGGTCATTCTTTTTTTGTTGTTTGATTACAATGCCCAGTTTGAGGTAGTGCTCTACCTGATGGTTTTCCTGACAGGCTGTCTTGTGGGCATCGAACTGCCCTTGTTGATGACTTTGTTAAAAGATAAGGTATCGTTCAAAGACCTGGTTTCCAATGTATTGTCCTTTGATTATGTGGGCGCTTTGCTGGCTTCGCTGCTCTTTCCGCTGGTGCTGGTGCCGCAGTTGGGCCTCATGCGCAGTTCTTTATTCTTTGGTCTTATCAATGTCGGGGTCGCCATCGCCTTATGTTTTCTGGCGGGTAATGCGGTGAAAAACCGTGTGGGCTTGCGTTTTCGCTCTATTTTAGCTTTTCTGCTGCTGTTGCTCGCCTTCCTTTTTGCCGACCATATCTTGTCCTTTGCCGAAGGGAAACTGTATAGCGAAGATATTCTATACAACAAATCCACCCCCTATCAGCGCATCGTACTCACCCGCTCGAAAAGTGATATCCATCTGTACCTCAACAACAACCTGCAATTCAGTTCCAAAGACGAGTACCGCTACCACGAAAGCCTGGTACATCCGGCCATGTCGCTGGCGCCCAAAATAAATCGGGTGCTGGTGCTGGGCGGCGGCGACGGACTTGCAGTGCGCGAAATCTTGAAATACCCGGAAGTGCAAGAAATTACGCTGGTAGACCTGGACGGCGCGATCACCGATCTGTTCAGAACCAACAGCCTGCTGACTCCACTCAACCAAAATTCGCTCAACCACCCCAAAGTCACCATTGTCAACGCCGATGCTTTCGTCTGGCTCCGCGAAAACAAACACTCCTTCGATGTGACCATTATTGACTTTCCAGATCCTTCCAATTATAGCGTGGGCAAACTCTACACCCGCAATTTTTATGAAACCTTGCACCACGCGCTCAGTCCGGAGGCTGTCATTGCTGTGCAGACTACCTCTCCCTTTTTTGCACCAAAATCCTTCTGGTGCGTTCATCGCACACTGACTGAGGTGTTTCCCAATGTGCAGCCCTACCATGTATATGTGCCCTCCTTCGGCGAGTGGGGCTTCATGCTCGCCACGGCTAAAGGTCCACTGCTCGGCCAAACGCCGATTCGGCAAGTCAAGGGCCTGCAATTCTATGATTTCCAACTAGGTAAACTGACCTATTTCCCTGCCGATATGATAAAGAAGGACTTGGAAATCAATCGTTTGGACAATCAAATCTTAGTGCGGTATTTCGATGAAGAGTGGAACAAAATCTAAACCCAATCGGCGACGTTTCCTGAGACAATTCACGGCCTTATTGGCCACCTCAACGCTCTGGTCGGCCTGCGAAAACGCTGCACGGCGGATTGCAGCCCGCTTTACGGGTGCCCCGGCGAGCCTCGGTCACAGACTGCTGACACAGGATTTTCCGCCAGTGAGTCAGGAAGAGCGCGTCAAAATCCTCATCATTGGTGGCGGCATCGCCGGGCTGAGTGCTTGCCGGGCATTGGTCAAAAAGGGCGAAAAAGATATTGTACTCCTTGAAATGGACCAGCGGATAGGCGGCAATTCAACCTGGAGCGAAAATGCCTACACGGCCTATCCGCTCGGTGCACATTACCTGCCTTTGCCCAATCAGCATGATGCTGCCTTGCTCGAATTTTTGCGAGAAGAAAATATCATCACCGGCTTTGAAGGAACCGGGGAACCCATTTTTGAAGAGACCTACCTTGCCGCCGCCCCGCAAGCACGGCTCTACATCCGCGATCATTGGCAGGAAGGTCTGATCCCATCTTATGGAGTTTCCGCTGGCAATCAAGCGCAGATACAGGCCTTTTTCCAAAAAATGGAGACCTTTAAACAGTTGCGGGGAGCCGACGGAAAGTACATTTTTGACATTCCGATCCGACACGCTTCCCTGGATGCTACGTACCAGGCCCTCGATCAAATGACGATGGCGAACTGGCTCCAAAAGGAAGGCTACACTGCACCGGAACTGCTCGAACACCTCAACTATTGCTGTCTCGACGACTTCGGCATGGGCATTGAAAGGGTGTCGGCCTGGGCGGGGATCCACTACTTTGCTGCCCGGAAAAGTGATCAGGATAATGTGCTGACCTGGCCAGAAGGCAATGGCTTTTTGGTCAAATGTTTGGAAAAATACGCCAACGAGCGCCTTAGAAAACAGCATTTGGCCTATGAGCTAAAGTTAGAGCCATCCGGGGTGGCTGTGAAAGTTTACGATGCCGCGCAAAACAAGTCAGTACTTTTTCGTGCAGACAAGGTGATTCTGGCAACGCCCCAGTTTGTAAATAAGCGACTGCTGCCCACGCATCCTTTGGATTTGACTCGTTTTCACTACGCACCCTGGTTGGTAGCAACCCTGGTTTTGCGCGATCTCCCATCCAACTCAGGAATGCCGCTTTGTTGGGACAATGTAATTTTTCAGGGAAAGGGTTTGGGCTATATCAACACACTCCATCAAACCCTTGCACAGCAGCATCCCAGACACGTCATAACCTATTACTGCGCCTTTGATAGCCCCGATTTACCGGCATTGCGCCGTGAACTGTTCCAAAAAGACCTAAGTCACTGGCAAGAATTCGTCCTGGACGATCTGCGCAAAGCGCATCCGGGCATCGAAACGCTGCTGGAACAAATTGACATCCAACGCTGGGGCCATGGCATGATCAGCCCTGTGCCGGGTTTTATTTTTGGCACCACGTTGGCCCAAGCCCGGCAGACTTTGGGCGGGCGGATTTTTCTGGCAAACAGCGATTTATCGGGCATGTCGCTCTTTGAGGAGGCTTTCCATCAGGGATTGGAAGCAGCACGGCTATGTTTGGGGCATGCTGCAGACCAGCATTAAACGGTGCAATATTGCGATTGGCTTTCGTCGAAACTGAGTTCCATTCAGAAATATTATGGCCTTTTTAAAAATAGATTTGGTTTTTCGGGTAAAGTAATAGTACCTTTGCGGCCACTAAATCGCGGAGTGGAGCAGTTGGTAGCTCGTTGGGCTCATAACCCAAAGGTCGTAGGTTCAAGTCCTGCCTCCGCCACATCGAAAAGCCCTTGACTTTTAATAGTCGAGGGCTTTTGTTTTTTATGCCAAGAACTTTCGGAAAGTTTCATCCATTGCTATTATGAACTGGCTCTCCATACACTTCTATCCACTTGAAAATCAGGATGTTTTCCTGGTACGCGGCCTGAGGCCGTTCTTACAGCAACACATCTGGGCAAACCGGGGTACCCGGGCATTCTTCATCCGTTTTCAGGATGAGCGCGGCCCACACATCCGCATTCGGTTGCGCGGCGAGGAATCCTGGATGGAAGAAACTCTACGTCCAGCCTTCACCGCTTGGCAGGAAGGGCGCGGCGAATGGGTAGAGGTATCCTACACGCCTGAAACCGAGCGGTTCGGCGGAGAGGAAGCGATTGCAATGGCAGAGGAACATTTTCATCTGAGCAGCCGTGTGACCCTCGACAGACTGGCACGGGAACAGCATACCTACGGTGATGCCATGTTTGATGCTTTGCGGATGCACACCATCGCTGCCCATGCTGCCGGCATGAGCCAGGAACAAGCCGCTCGCTATTTTGGCCAACTTACAGAGCAATGGTTGCCGCTTTTTTACACAAGCGATAGCACTCCCGACGCGGCATTTCTTTCCGAAATCAAGGAGGGTTTTGAAAAAAATTATGACCCGCAAAAAGCAGAGCTTAAGCCCACACTTTTGGAACTTTGGAAAGCCCTCGAAAAAGAAAAATTTGACAAAAAACAACCCGAATGGGCGCGTTGGGCCTTGGGCAATCAAATGATCCTCAAAGAATTGGGAGATCATCTCGAACGCGCTTTACCAAGCTTGCTTCACCTCACCAACAATCGGCTGGGGTTGAATAATCAGGACGAGGTGTATCTCAACTTTATTCTTTCCAAAGCGCTTGGGAATTAGACGATTGATTCGATTGGAACGATTGATTCGACTGGAACGATTGATTCGACTGGAACGATTTCAATTAATTTTTAGTGGTTCAATTCTTGCATCTAAGCTAACCGTCCCAATCGAATTAATCGTAGCAATCGTTCCAATCGAATCAATCGTTCCAATCGAATTAATCGTTCCAATCGAATCAATCCATCAATGTTTCTAGTTTTCTACATCACCTACCCCGACGAAGCCACGGCTCAGCGTATTTCCGAAAACCTTGTGACGCAACGGCTTGCGGCCTGCGCCAATGTATTCCCGATTCAAAGTGTGTATTGGTGGGAAGGTTCCGTGCAGCAGGAGGGCGAGTGGATTTCAATATTAAAAACGCGGATGGGACTGGAAAGTGAGCTGGAAATAGTCATTAAGGCATTGCATCCTTATGCAGTGCCTTGCATTATGCGGTTGGAGGCGCGGGCAAATGCGGCGTATGAAAGATGGATTGAGGAATGCACATAGCCCAACGCTGGCGCGAGGCTCTGCCTCGTGCCTACTATTCATTGGGCTTCGCCCAAACTTGTACATGTTGCGCGGGCAAAGCCCGACCAATAGTAGGCACGAGGCAGAGCCTCGCGCCAGCGAGCTACTCGGGTGGAAAAAATAACAAATATTTGACGATCAATTCTTCCTATATTCATACACCAATTGTCAATTCCTCCAGCACAGCAATCCCGGAACAGCGTTACGGGGTACTTAGAAGCCAAAATTTTCTTTGGCACGAAAAATCTCCTTCAAGTATCTTTTTTTCCAGAGGAATTGTACTTTTGCGCGGCTTTTGAAAGGAGCATCCTAATTCCGGTGGCCGGATGCTGAAGTTTTACGCCGGATACCAAATTTCATTTCGCAACTATGGCAAATATCGGTCGCATCAAACAAATTATCGGCGCAGTCGTGGACGTTGACTTCAGCGGTCCAGACAGTTCTCTGCCCGAAATCCTCAGCGCGCTGGAAATCACCCGCGCTGATGGCACCAAACTCGTCCTCGAAGTTCAACGCCACTTGGGCGAAGACGGCGTTCGCACCATCGCAATGGACTCTACCGACGGTCTGATGCGCGGTATTGAGTGCGTGGACACCGGCTCTCCCATCGCTATGCCTGTGGGCGAACAAGTGCGTGGTCGCCTCTTCAACGTGGTAGGTGAAGCCATTGACGGCATCGGCCACGTGGAAAAAGGCAAGGATGCTTATGTCATCCACCGCAAACCGCCGGCTTACGAAGACCTTTCGACCGAGCGCGAAATCCTTTATACGGGTATCAAGGTTATTGACCTGATCGAACCTTATGCAAAAGGTGGTAAAATTGGTCTTTTCGGAGGTGCAGGTGTAGGCAAAACCGTATTGATCATGGAGCTCATCAACAACATCGCGAAAGCTTACGACGGTATGTCGGTGTTTGCCGGTGTGGGTGAGCGCACCCGTGAGGGCAATGACTTGCTCCGTGAAATGATCGAGTCAAACGTTATTCGTTACGGCGAGGAATTCAACCACTCCATGGAAGCAGGCGGTTGGGACCTTTCTAAAGTAGACAAAAAAGAACTCGCCAAATCACAGGCTACCCTTGTGTTTGGTCAAATGAACGAACCACCCGGCGCTCGTGCCCGTGTGGCGCTTTCCGGTCTCACCATGGCCGAATATTTCCGCGATGGCGATTTGAAAGACCCTTCCGGCGGTCGCGATATCCTGTTCTTCGTAGACAATATCTTCCGTTTCACGCAAGCAGGTTCTGAGGTATCGGCACTTTTGGGTCGTATGCCTTCTGCGGTGGGTTACCAGCCAACACTGGCTACGGAAATGGGTGTCATGCAAGAGCGTATCACTTCTACCAAGCGTGGTTCTATCACTTCGGTACAAGCGGTGTATGTTCCTGCGGATGACTTGACTGACCCGGCTCCTGCAACCACCTTTGCCCACTTGGACGCCACTACGGTATTGGACCGTAAAATTGCTTCCCTCGGTATCTACCCTGCGGTAGATCCACTTTCTTCTACTTCCCGTATCCTTGATCCGAAAATTATCGGTGAAGAGCACTACCGTTGCGCTCAGCGCGTAAAAATGATCCTTCAACGCTACAATGAGTTGCAGGACATCATCGCCATCCTCGGTATGGAAGAACTTTCGGACGAAGACAAACTTGTGGTAGGTCGCGCTCGCCGTGTGCAGCGTTTCCTTTCACAGCCTTTCCACGTAGCCGAGCAGTTCACTGGTCTCAAAGGTGTACTCGTTCCCATTGACGAAACCATCCGTGGCTTCAACATGATTATGGACGGCGAACTTGACGACTTGCCTGAAGCAGCATTCAACCTCGTTGGTACCATTGACGACGCGATTGCGAAAGGCAAGAAGATGATGGAAGAGGCTGCAGGTGCTTAAACGTTCGATTTATCCCTATTGAAAATCCCCTTTGGCGATCTTTTGTATTTTAGATTTGTTCGGGGGATTTTCAATAGAGATAAATCGAACGTTGTGTTTTGATTGGTCGCTTTACCCGCCATAGCGCGCAGCGCGAAGGCGGGCCAACCCTCCGAAAACTGCATTTTCAAATTACCTAATTATCATATTTCCAAGTTATGAATTTGGTCATTCTAAGTCCTGAAAAGGAAATCTTTGCTGGCGAAGTTAAATCGGTGATTGTGCCGGGCAGCGAAGGTCAGTTTGAGATGTTGCAAAACCACGCAGCCATTGTTTCAGCCTTGAAACCGGGCGAAGTGAAGGTGACCAAAGCCAATGGCGAAAAGGTGACTTTTGGCGTGGAAGGAGGCTTTGTGGAATGCTTGCACAATGAGGTTTCGTTGTTGGTGTCAGCAGTAAAATAAGCCGAAACTTTTTGATTTTCAGACAACAAACAATAGGCCATTCCGGGTTTCGGGATGGCCTATTGTATTTGTTTTTTCTTCCTTATCCGCCCTTAAAAAACAGATACCTGGGGGCCATACTTATAAACCCGACCCGGGCATCTTCTTCCTACCGTTTATCTTTTTCGCGATAACGTTTACGAAACCTCCGAGGCTTCGTAAATGTTCGCTCAACGTCTTGGATGAGGTGGCGGCCCCATGCTTTCAATCGCCTCTCCAATGGCAGCATCAAATTTGACTTGCTGATCTGGCCTGCAGATTTCCCGTACCCGCCGGAAATGCTCGAAGGTCAGCAATTCTTCCTGGCGTTTTAGGGCAGCAATGGAATCGGCCAATGGCTGCAGCTCGGGAGCGTTTTCATCTTTTTGTGCCAAAAGATCAAACAATTGTCCACGAAGCAGACGGTTTTGCTTTTGAAAAGTCTCCACCTTGGAACGGTGTAGATCGCGCAATTGACGATAGGCGGCCTGTTGGGCTTCGTCCATACCCGTTGCTTTTACGATGAACATAAAAGGGCCCCTTGCACCCGGCGGTGGGGGGCGATGCTGCCACATAAATGTCAGTGTGCCAATATTCAAGAGCAACAGGATGGCTATAGCGATTTTGTAAAATTTCAAGTTTTCCATGATTTCAGAATTGCGGGGCATCAAAAGCCCCAAAGTATTCCTTTGCAAAAAACTCTTTTGAACTGCTTGCCTTTTTGCCGGAATGGGAATAATCCAGACACATGAACAGATTGGCCACGACCAACACGAGGGCACAAGCAGCCGCGCTCCAGACTTGCGCAGTCGGCATTCGGACCATTCTGACCCGACCAAAGGCAGCCCGGCGCATCGCGTTTTCCAACAAGCCTTCTGGCGCTTGGGCTTGTTGGATACCGTTCAGGGTGTTGAGGGTGTCTTCTACCCATTTTTCTTTATTTGTTTGGTTCATAATCTGTTCGGTCTGAGTGTTTTTTAACCGCAGAGGCGCAGAAACGCAGAGTGTTTTAGCGTCTATCCTTTGCGTCTCAGCGCCTCTGCGGTTATCTTTCTCCTTTATTTTGTTCATACCAATTCCCCAGATGGGCCCGCAGATTTTGTTTGGCCCGAAACAACAAAGATTCCACGGAAGCAAGGCTCAATTCCATAATCTCAGCGATTTCGAGGTAAGGCAGGTCTTCCAGTTTATGCAGCACAAAGGCCGTTTTCTGCTTGTCCGGGAGTTTTTCGATGGCCAGAAACAGAATTTGCGCCCGTTCCTGATTTTCCATTAAAACCCCCGGATGTTGAAAATGAGGTTTGTCCACCGCCAATTTTGCCCCCTCAGAGTCAAAAATGCTTTGTAAAAAACCGAAACGCTTCAACCGCTTTTTAGCTTTTAAAAGATCCAGAGATTTACTCAGGGTGATGCGGTACAACCAGGTGGAAATTTTTGCCTCGCCCCGAAATTTTCCTACCGATTGGAAAGCATAAGCAAATACCTCTTGAGCCATGTCTTCAGCGTCGCTACGGTGCTGCAAGAGCCCGAGCGCTGTGTTGAAGACCAATGCACTGTGCCTTTCCACCAGCATCTTACAGGCTGAAGGATCGTTGTTTTGCAGTAGGTTTATCAGTTCAGATTCGGACAAAAAGAAGATTTTTTAAGCAAAAAAAGGCTAAAAAAACGGGTTTGCGAACTTGGCATCTGTGGCGATTCCCGTATCAGTCAATGTTTTCAAAAAGGCGACTAAAGCGGCCTTTTGATTGGCGGTAAGGTTCAGGTTGCGGGGCGTCCCATTCGGCAGACGCAATTGGGGTGAGAGGTTGGGATGTGCCTTAATCCCCGAACTGTAGTGCTCCACCACTGCTTCGAGCGTTGCAAAACGGCCATCGTGCATAAAGGGAGCGCCGGGCTCGATTCCACGAAGCGAGGGGGATTTAAACAATCCGTTTTGTTGGGGATTGCCGGTCACTGCCCCTAAGCCATTGTCGGCATACACCAGATCCAGACCATTGTTTCTGGTGCCGGGTGAAGTGAAGGTTTCGGTACCATGACACGCCGCGCATCCAGCCTGACCGAAAAACAATTGTTTACCCTGATTTTCCTGAGCTGTAAAATTAGCGAAATTAACCTGTCCGGGGTTTTGGTTGGGAGGAAAAGCGGCTCTGCCTTCATCGTATTTAGTCCGGTAAGAAACCATAGAGCGCACAAACTGAGCTAATGCCCTTACAATTCCGGTAGAATCTATCACTTCAGAGCCATAAGCCTTTTGGAACAAGGATTGATAATAGCCCGCCGCTTGCAGTTTGGCAACCACTTCAGGCATGGTCATTCCCATTTCAACCGCATTTGTAATAGGGCCAGAGGCCTGTGCTTCAGCACTTACAGCCCGTTCGTCCCAGAAAAAATGACCGTTTGGATAGTAGGCAGCGTTGAGCAGCGACATGGAATTTCGGCCCGTGAGGCCACCGTCAAACCCGGTACTAAACTGAGCCGGATCGGTAAAGGAAAAGGCCTGTTGGTGGCAGGAAGCACAAGATTTGACGTTTCTTTTGCTGAGTCTCACATCATAAAAGAGAACGCGGCCCAAGGTGGCGCCATAGTCAGTGATGGGATTATTGGCCGGGGTATTGATTTGCCCTTGGATGTTTGGGCCAGTCAAGTAGTTGGGCAGGACAATGTTGGCGTAGTTATACGGCGAAGTGGGAAGACTGGGAAAACCTTTCTGTAATGTTTCGATCACATAGACTTCGTCAGTCGGCACATTGATAACCACTTCATCTTTATTACAAGCATTCAACAACAGGATAGCAAACAAGAGTGCAAAAGCGAACCGCAAGTAGTTTTTCATAAGCAGGAATGAATTTAGGTACAGTGAAAAAACAACTAATAGAATTATCGGAAAACGTTTCTAAAATATTAGGCGACCTTTTTTAAAAAACCTGCGCTGTTTTGGATTTTTTTCTAAAAGCCATTTTATTCCTTCTCAAGTTTGACCACTTGCAGCTCTTTGCCCATCATTCTCAAAAAATAAGTGCCTGTGGCCAAGTTGGAGAAGTCCTGTTTTTCAATATTATTCCCGGAAAAAATTACTTGTCCCATTGGGTTGAGCAATTCAAAATTTGTCTCTTCCGGCTTGATTTTCAAATAGATATGCGAGCGAAATGGATTAGGGTACACGATCCATTTTTGGGGAGTTTCTGTCAAATCGCTGGTTCCGACGGGTGGATTGCAAAACACAGTTCCGGCGACCAGCGTGGTCATTTCACTACATAAATAATGGTAATTTGCCAACTCCTCCGTATTCAAAATCCCTGATAACAGGTTGTCAGATTCGCCCGGATCGGTGGATAATTGATAAAATTCTTCGTGCCCATCATCAAAACGAAGCAGTTTGTAATCCAGGTTCCGCATGGTTTTGCCGTCGTCGGCATCTGGCGTTGTTTTGAAAATTTCGGTGAAGGCCCAGGGGCGCACCGAAGTGGCCTGGTTTTTCAAAATGGGCAGGATGCTTTTACTGTCCACGGGTTTGTTGGCTGGGATTTGAGATGGCCAGTCGGCGTACCCAAAGAGTTCCAAAATGGTAGCAAACAAATCGGTGGTGTTCACCAAAGCATCACTTACACGCCCGGGGTTGACAACCGATGGCCCGGAAATCAGGAACGGCACATGCACCCCATATTGATAAATCGTCCCCTTTGATCGGTCTATGTTGGCGTTTTGGGAGGTTTGCATCGAATTTCCGTTATCGCCGATAAAAATGATGTCCGTGCTATCCAATTGATTATGAACCGCTAAGGAATCAAATAAGCGACCAATTTCGTGATCGAGTGCTTCCAAAGATGCTTTGAAATAGGACTTAGGGTTCATCGTAATATCCTGCTGGGTACCGCTCAAATTGGTATAAGAGTGCAATCCGACAGGTGGCAAATGGAAGGGGTTGTGTGGGGCATTAAAGGCCAGCCAAAGGAAAAAAGGTTGGTTGTTTTGGGCTTGAATCCAGGCAATGGCGTCGTTGGCGGTCTCGGTCGTGGCGTAGGTGGTGACATTGCTCGAAACGCCGTTGGTTACTTTGGTCCAGTTTGTATAACTCGATATGGCTCCGATGAAATTGCCCGCAAAATGGTCGTAACCCATGATATTGGGGTTGTTCAGATTGGACATTGGCATGGCTGAATGCAGATGCCATTTTCCGATATTGGCCTTTGCAATCCCGTTCGGGCTGTAAAGATTGAGCAGTCGCGGAATCGTCAATTCATTGATGTCCAAGACACCTGAACCACCCGTACCGCCTACTACTGCTCCCACCCCGGTACGAAAACTATATCTGCCCGTCAGCATCCCGGCCCGGGTAGCAGAGCAAACGGGGTTAGACCAGGCATTGGTAAAACGCACGCCACGACTCAACAATTTTCGGATGTTCGGCACTGGGGCTGTATCCTGATGATCTTCGTAAAAACCGAGGTAATCGGTACCCAGGTCATCGGCGATGATGAGGATGACGTTGCGTTGGGCACTTGACTCGATCAATAGGTTAAAAAGCAAAAAAAGCGTTAGGAATTTCTGCATGTTATTTTCTGAAAATGATTTGGCAGCCTATTGACTTTGTCTCCTTTTCCATCACAGGCTTGCCTGCTAAAAGGTCTTCTACAGCATTTTTTACGTATTGGATTTCAACCAGTTCTGGTTCAGCGCCATTATCGTCAATCGCGCCACGGTACTTGACCACCCATTTGCTTTTTTCTTTCCAGATCACGAATGCGTGGGGTGTTTTTTGCGCTGCAAAATTTTTGGCAACCTTCTGTGCGCCATCGAACAGATAGGGGAAATTGAACTGCTCCGCCTTTGCTTTTTCTATCATTTTAGGAAAAACATCCTCCTCGTATGTGATGGTATCCGTCGAACTGATGGCAATTAAGGGTACGCCAAGTTTTCCGTATTTTTCGTTGAGCGCGTTCAACCTTGGCGGGTACAATTGGGCAAAAGGGCAGTGATTACAGGTAAACACAATGATAAAACCTTTTGCATCCGGGTATTTTTTCAAAGAAACGTATTGGCCATCTACATTCTTCAACCGGAAATCATGCACAACCTTCTCTTTTTCGGTCAGAAAATTCATGCAAAGCAGGGCAGTGGCCAAAAGTAAAACGGTGTTGATATTTTTCATTTTTTGATTATTGAAACGATGGAGGACCTGTTTGGTTAAGAGGGGATGGGCCACGGAGGTCGCGGATGAGACGCGGATTCCCACGGATTTTCCTAGAGAATCCGTGGGAATCCGCGTCTCATCCGCGACCTCCGTGGCCCATCCCTCACAAATCTATTCCACCACTACTTTTTTATTTGAAATCACCTGTCCATTCACCGAGCACGAAACGATATAAACGCCGGCATACAGGGTGCGAACGTCAAAATAACCAATGGTACTGCCGGGTTGGATATCTGTTTCCTGCATCAGTTTTCCGGACAAGTCAAAAAGTCGCAGATCCATTTTTTCCCGGAGCAAACCTTCCACCTGTATGGCAAAGAAATCGCCCGATGGGTTGGGGAAAATGGCGATTTCAGGTTTGTCCGATTCACTTTCAGCAATGGCACTTGTTGGGCTGTAGGTGGTCACCGGCTCGCTGATGGTTTGCACCTTCGAAGCGCTTTTTACACCATAAAAAGTGGGTCCGACGACGTATGGATAAGCTGAATTCCAGTTTTCATCTACGGTGGCAAAGTAGGCATAAATGCCTTGTGGATATTCAGGTGTAATGCAAAAACGGCCATTGTGCAAATCCAAAAAATCCGGCTCCGTGGAGACCACGTATTCATAATCCTCCCGAAAATAACCGAGTGGATAGCTCGCGCTCACGACAGGGCCATCCGCTACATCCGTGCCATCGGCGTGGTGGGTACGGACGGTGATGGTTCTGAGTTTATAACTCGATTTGAGGCGAACGATGCCGCCAGTACCGTCTGTGTTTTTGTAGCCATAAGCCCCGTAAATAGGGAAGCCGTCGTAAGCAAAACCGATGAGCGGCGCGTGCTGCATTTCGTCAATGGCATACAATCCATCGGCTGGGTACAGGTCGCAGATGTTGGAGATCACCATCTGATCCAGGTTAAAAGCCGACGGGTTTTGATGGTGGTGGTAATTACCCATCGCAGGGTGTGCCTTGGCGCAATCGAAGCCAGCTCTTTCTGCAGGAATTGCATCGCGGTTCCAAGCCTGGGAAGCCATGGGGCCTCCAGGACATGGTGGATTTCCGGGGCCGCCACAAAGCGCGTTTGTGGTCGTGTTCCAAGCCACACCGTCACGGTAGTCGAACAGGGCCACACCGTTGATGAAGGCGCCAATGTTGCCTCCGCTGGTATTGGTAGGCGTTCCGGCGTTTTTGACGGGGTTGAGCGGGATTTTGAAATAACCGGTTTGTGCACTTGCCAGAGAGGGGTTACCGTCCAAAAAAGGGCCCGTGATGTAAGCTGGGATGCCCGTTGCTTGTATGTATGACCAGTCGGTGGAATATTGGACTGATTGTACATTGGCCAGCACGTTGTCCTGAATCGGCGTGGAATTACCGTTTACGTAGTGTCGGCCTTTTAAACCAGTGGTATTTATTATCCAAGATGTGATGGCAGGGTTAGTTTGTGCCTGTAGATTGAAAAGGCTGGCGAACAACGCGAGGCAGAGAATTGCTTTTTTCATGCTTGATATGGATGATTGTATTTGTGTTTTATGGTTTGGCGATATTTCTGGGAAAAACTTGCGGAAGGGGAAAGTAATTTCACGCAACGACGTAGGGGTTTCACGCAACGGCGCAAGGAGGGGTTTCACGCAACGGCGCAAGGAGGGGTTTCACGCAACGGCGCAACGGCGCAACGTGATTTCATGTATTACGTTGCGCCGTTGCGCCGTTGCGTGAAACCCCTGCGCCGTTGCGTGAAACCTCATTCAATCCCGTGGAAACGAAAAATCCGGGTTAAACAAAAACGCCCGATCCGTCAGCGTCAATAAAAAAGCCAGCAGATCCACTTTATCACTAGGCAAAAGTTCGATTTTTTGTTCCAAGGCCGTTGTTTGGCTGTAGTGATTGGTTACATCCCGGAGTTTTTTGAAACGACCGTCGTGCATATACGGGTACGAAAATTCGATGTTTCGCAGGGTCGGCACCTTGAATTTGAGCGAATCTGAAGTCAATTTTGTGATTTTCATTCTTCCAAAATCGTTCAAAGTGGTGTCGGGCGGCAAACCGTTTCTTTCAAAATTGTGATTGGTAAAAAGCGGTTCAGCGTGGCACGAAGCGCAGTTTTTTTGAAAAAGCAGGTACCCGTTTTGCTCCTGTTCCGTGAATATTTCCTGCCCCGAAATCATCCGGTCGTATTTTGAATTCGCCGAGATGAGCGTCAGTTCAAATTGCGAAAGGGCTTTCAACAATCTTTCACCCGTTACGGTGCTGTCTCCGAATGCCTCAAAAAAACGAGCCTTATACCTGGGCATTCCCTGCAACTTTTGCACCACTATTTCAATCGAGTTGTCCATTTCCGCCGGGTGTGCAATCGGTGCAAGCGCCTGAAAATCAATATGATTGACAGCACCGTCCCACATAAAACTTTTTGACCAGGCCAGGTTCATCAAGGCGGGCGAATTCCGGGTGCCGATACGGTCTTCAATGCCGTGGCTTAGGGCATGATCCACGTGGGTGAATGCGGTGAACGACAGATGGCAATTGCTGCAAGAAACCGTAGTGTCCCGCGACAATATGGGGTCGTAAAACAGCCTTCTGCCCAGTTCGATGCCTTGTTTGGTGAGCGGATTTTTTGAAAAATCGTAGTTTGGTTTGGGCCAGTATTTCGGGAATTTAAGTTCGAAGGGGTCGGCCTTCCAGCTCAAGCTTGTCGCCGAAAGCAGCCAACACGCCGAAAGCATCAGCATCAAAAATAGAACTTTTCTATTTCGCATGAATGCTAAACGAATTTGCCAAAGTTTTGGACAACACTACCGCTTCCTTGCAGGGCGACATGATGTTGTATTTTTTTGCCCAATCCACGTTTTCAAAAAATGGTGTTAGGTCTAGTTGTATTTCAAGATTTGTCCACTTTTGAAAGCTTGACAACGCTTTCGGTACGCTTAATTGAACCATTTGAACCGACTGGAAAGGCGCCAAATATCCCCCGAGGTGGAATTGAAATTCGTGGTTTCGCGTCGGGCATTTTTCAAAAGTGCCTTCTATTTTAAAATTGATATAACCACTTTGCCAGGTCCAGAACATGCCTTTGGTGGGGTCGAGGTCGCCACCCATTGCGCCGGAAATGGTGGTCAGGCTGTCGATGCCGAGATTGAATTGGAGATGATCAAAATCCAGGTTTGCCAAACCTTCAAACTTCAATGCCAATGAGTTTTCATCCTCCAGATCCAGCAAGTGGTAGCTGTTTTTTTCTTCAAAAACGACTGCGCCGCTTTTTAAAAAGACAAAATTACTGAGGTAGAAACGCAGGGTATTCAGGCTGAGCGCATCGCCGCCCCGAGTACGCAGTGGTTCTTCTAAACCAACTTTTTTGCCCTGAAATACGGGCTGAATATGAATCACGAGTGTTTCATCATATTTCTTGCTAACCCATAGGTCATTTTCATGCCAAAGGACAAAAGCCTGAGCCCCCAAAAACGCCCCCAACAAAAGCAGAAACACGATGTTTTTTTTCATGCAACCAGTTGTTTTTTTAATCTTAATAGTTTTAGCGATTTTATTCAAACACAATAGGCACATAGAGCACATAGGGATGGTGCGAAATCTATGTGCCCTATGTGCCTATTGTGTTTGAATAAGACTTTGCGATTAGTCTAACCCTATATTTTGGTGAATTTCTTTGAAACCACCTTTTTCGTCTTATCATCCGTCACTTGAATAAAATAAGTACCCGGAGCAAAATGGCTGATGTCTATCCCGCCAGCCAATTGTGGCCGCGGAAGCATATACATCGTCTTGCCCAAGGTGCTGGTAATGCGAATGTAATACGCCTGCATATTTGGATCTGTAAAAGAAACAAACAAACGCTCCTTGGCCGGATTGGGGAAAAGTTGAATATCCTTTGCCTTTTGGATTGGCTCCAGGCTGGCGGAAGCGGCATCCGTAACCACAAACTGGCCCATCATCCCCTCATCTTCATGTAAAGCGATGTGGCAATGGTACATGAACGGATGCAAGGCGTCGGCATAATCTTCAAATTTGGCAATAAACCGTACGGTTTGATTGCGTGGAATGAACACCACATCTTTCCAGCCCGCCAGCTCTGCACTTGGAGCGGCTCCGTTGATCGAAAGGATATTGAATTCCACATCGTGGATGTGAAACGGGTGCCCAAAACCGGAGCTGCTTCTGATTTCCCAAATCTCGGTATTGCCAAGCGGAACCTCGTATTCGTTGTAATTGATATCAAACAGTTTATGGTTGATAATGAAGGCATTAGGCCCAAGAATCGGCGGATTGGTTACGCCTGTGCTATCGCTGAGCGTGAGGATGCGGGTAATGTCGGCATCTGCGGCGTTGAGCAGGACATTGTTGGTCAGTACACTTGGAACGCTGGTAATCGGGTTGGGCGTTTGTGGGCCGACATTGATGTGGAGCATCGTGAAATCCTTTTTGCCCAGATAATTGGCAAACGGGCCATTGGGAAAATTTTCGCCGCCCGGAATGGCATTGGCCAAGGTCGAGTTGAAGGCTTTCAGATCAAAGGATTGACCCGATTGACCCGAAAAATTCACCACAATTTCCACCCGTTCTCCGGCATGGAGGAGGTAACGCGTCAGGTTTACGGGGGCATTCAGCAAGCCGCCATCCGTCCCGATAACGGAAAAACTGCGGTTGTCGCTAAACCCGATGTTATAGGAGCGTTCGATTGCACCATTCAAAATACGGAAACGCACCATTTGACCAGGCACGGTGTATTGCGCCCGCAAAGTGCCGTTGGTCATCATACTATCTCCATACGGCACCGTTACGAATTGCTGCTGGTTGTTAAAATCCCGGTCAGTGAGCACCAAAGGAATATCATCCACGCCATAGGTACGCGGCAAGGCCAAGGCAGACTCCACTGCATCTCGCACGATGATCAGGCCGCCGATGCCTTTCGTAATATGCTCTTCCGTCATCTCATGCAAGTGCGGATGGTACCAATACGTGGAGGCGTTATTGGTGACTTTCCAATAGGGTTGCCAAAGCGTTCCAGCCGGGATGACCTGGTGTGGGCCTCCATCCATTACCGCAGGCAAATGGAAGCCGTGCCAGTGAATGGTCGTTGCCTCGTTCAGTTTGTTGAGGACGTTCATGTGAACGGTGTCGCCTTTGTTGAAAAACAGGGTTGGGCCCCAGATTTTGCCATTAATACCCGCAGTAATAGTCTGATTGCCAGGCGTTAACTGTGCAAAGGTGTCTTTGATCGTCAGGTTGAAATTCGTGCCGGAAAGGGTGTCCGGTATCCAGAGGGTGTTGTAGGATTGGGCCTGGAGGCTGTTGCTTAAAAATGCCAAAAGACAGAAAGAAAGCAGGGCTTGGAAAGTAGTTTTTCTGAACATATTTTGTTGTGGAAGGCAAGGTAAAGGGTTTGCTAAAAATGGAGATTCATGTGTACGATGATTACGAAACAATTGGAAGAAGGGATGCGCCCTTCTCCTGATGTATTGGGCGACATACTTTTGAAAAACTTGCGCGGTCAGCCATTTTTTTTTGAGACACCCGTCCGCCCGAAAAAAAAAACCGCCCCGCCACCGAACCCGAGGACTCGGGACGGGGCAGGGCGGCTTGTAAGTTACTGGGAAGAGGGTGTCTACCGGTTCTTATGCTTATTTGAGCATGATTTTCCCGGAGGCCGTTTTTGTGTTATTGGTTACGATTTGGAAATGGTAAATGCCTGCTGGGAGGTTTTTCCTTTCAAAACGAAACTGATTTCCGGCAAAATTTTCGGAAGAAACCTGTTGACCAAGACTGTTGGAAAGTTCAAATCTTCCTGCACTGGCCCAATCTTTCAGTTCAAAAAGGACTGCATCGGAAGCAGGATTTGGATAAGCGCGCAGGAGTCCGTCGTTTCCGATTTCGTCTATCTTGACCGTAACGAAGTGGGTGCCAATGGTATGGAACGTAGTATTGGTGATCACAGGATCGTTGAAATCAAAGTAAATAGCCGCGCTGTTTTCGATCAGGTTACCATCTGCGAGATCAGGTTGTTGGGCGATGCGGAATTTGATAAAACCATTGGAGCCTGCCTGGTTGACGTTCGAGTCGGGCAATAAAATATTGTTGAACGTAAAGCGCAGAATGCCTCCTTCCAGCATGGCAAACTCCATCGGATGGCTGGCGACTTCAACGCGCACGGAGCTTGCGTCCAGCAGATGGGTGAGGGTGTCGAGCACAACCACCGTGAAAGCGGTATCCGTACCCGTATTCTGGAACCGAATCATGTATTCGATATCCGTATTTGCCTTAATAAAGTGCTCATTGCCATAACCTGATGGAATGCCCTGCTTGTCGTTCGGGTCAAATGCCCCGATGTTCTCCATACAGTCAAGGGCTTCAAAGGGATCCGGGTCGCTTAGTGGGAAGATGTTGACAAGACCTGGATTGTTCAAGCCACCACAGCCTTCCAATGCCACAGCTTGTGTGCCGCCCCAAGGATGGAGGGGTTCTTCTCCTGCTTGCAAGCGCCAGGTGCTTCCGGTGGCCAGTTCGCTAAAATTCAAGGTTTGACCCAAATCAAGCTGAAAAGTGCCTTCCTGGCGCATCACGACGTCTTCTACGACCACAAAATCCTGTATTTGGGTCATGTCGGCAGTTCCGACGTTGGTGATAGAGAAGCGTACGGAGTCTCCGTCACAAAGGGCGTTTACTTCTACGTCGGCACCACTCCAGTTTGAATTTTCACTGCAGTCATCATAAGGGAAAATATGGACTTCTGTGCAGTGGGTAGCACCCATGGGAGCATTACAAGAAACATCAAAGTAGATCGTAAAGCTGCGCGATTCACCCGCTGGAATATCCCCTAACTGGAAAGCATAGTTATTGCCACTGACCAGTGTTCCGGGAATTGAACTGGAAGTGTAAACGAGGTATGCATCCAGATTAACCTCAACATAAGCGTCTTCCACGGTCTTGTTGCTGAGATTGAAGGCTTGTACCTGATAGTGGTTCGTAAAACAGCGACGCAGGCGTGGGGCAGCAATCCCAACGGAAAGCAATCCACAGCGTTGCTCCAAGTGAACAGGGACATCCTGTACAGCCGTTCCGCCAACGGCAACCGCCACGGTGTACTCCGTTTGGCAACCTTGGCCGAAATTTGAAGATGCAACCAGCGTAATATTCACCAGCGTATCAAATCCGCCCAACAGGATTAAATATTCACCATTCACATCGGTGAGTGCTTCCACAACATCACCCGTCACTTGTCCTGTAGCTTTCACGATCCAAAATTGTAGCAGCGATTCGCCATTGTCGTAACTACAGTTCGCCAGGGAGTCAGCGAATACTTTCCCACGTACCGCTACGAAAAAGGAATCAGCGATTTTGATGGTTTGCGTATATTGATAGCAGTTTGCATCTGCATTCCAAAAGCTGGAATAATTGGTGGGAGTCGGGTCGGCAGGGTTGATTTTCACAATGGTAGGCGCCCAGGGAGCTGAGGCACTTGCTGCTGACACGATGGGGCCTGGAAGGTTGGAAAGATCGTTGATGATCGCATTTGGAGTAGGATTGGGTACGGTAACAATTGGTAGATTAGGATCGTAGGTACACCAGTTGATAACCGTCCAGGTGCGTTCGATTTTAAGATCGCAATCCGGCTCGTTCGCGAATACCACATCCTGATAGGAGATTCCCATTAATTCGCAGTTTTCCCCAAAGAAGCTCGGCTCACCATACGCGCCATTAGGGCTGGAGATGGCCGTTATCACATCGTCAGGGAATTTTATGTAGTAATTCTGCTCATAGCTTACTTCGATCGCTTGGGAGCAAGAGATCGTATTACCGTAGCAGTCTTCTGCAGTAAAAGATCGTATGATGGCCCCCTGGTTACAAATCGTATCAAAGAACCCATAACTTATGAAGGTCGTAATCACCGTGTCAAGGCAACAATTGTCGGTGGGGCCATAAGCCAATAAGGAAGGGTCAAAAATCTCGCAAGACACTGTCACGTCGCCGGGGCAAACGGGTTTAATCTTGTCTTCAACCGTAATTGTGGTTTGACATTCCGTGGAGTTGCCCGAACAATCATTTACCCGCATGGAAATCACGACCGGGGTGCCCACATCAGCGCAACAAAAGGTAATGGATGATGCATAGTCATCCGGGATACCATCGCTGTCGCAGGGACCATCTGTCACACGTTTTAATTCGAAGGCGCCCAGACAACAAGCGTCAAAAGACCCCGCGTCAAAAGCCCAATAATCAAAGGTGCCTGGTCCGTTGTCTGGAAGTGACACAAAAACGTCTGAATTGCAGATGGCCGTTGGAGGCGTAAGGTCTGGATTACATTGGGAATAGATCTTTGGAGCAAAAAGGAGCAGCGCTGCAAAAACAATGGCAGCACGCCAAATCCGAGAGGTGAAAAAATGTGTCATAGGATTAGATTTTTTAATCTAAAAAAAAGTAAGTGATAGTTATTTGACCAAGCGGGGGAGAGCATGTTAGGGATTTTCTGCTGGAGGTAAAAACGAGGGCTTTTTTTGTCAGTTTATGCGTTTTTGAAGAAACATAGCCTTTCCTCTGTGACTGAAAAAATGTGAAAAATGGCGAAAAAAGTACCGTTTTTAACCCAGCAAGAAAATCCCTAACATGCTCTAAAGAGGGCGCCCTCTGTCAAAAAGGTCAATAGATATTTTTGACAATACAAAAGTGCGGTGGAAGATTTGGCTCAACAACATCAAAAAATCAAATTTGTAGAGCAGTTTTTAAACAAAAAAATCACTATTGGTTGAAAATCAATTTTTTAAAATTTATTCCATTGAATGAAAGAAGAAAATTTTTCAATTTTGGGGCGGAAAAATTTACGGTTATATCAACTTTCCGATCCCGATTTCTTCGGGATAAACTTTCGGAAAATTTGTTCTTTGGATGCACTCATGGAAAAAAGCACCCTGATCACCCTCATTCGATCCCTCTCCCCTATTGAAACCCGGGAAGTCCGCAAGTTCCTGAATTCCCCGTTCTTCAACCAGCGGCAGGACGTAATGCTACTTTTTGAACACCTGGTTGATGGAGGCGAAACGACCAAGGAAAGTGCCTGGGTTTCGATTTTTGGCAAAGATCAACTTCTTGAAGAGCAAAAACTTCGCCTGTTAATGAGTTATCTTCATACGCTGCTGGAGCAATATCTGGCCGTAAAAGAAACCCTCTCCAACAATCTTGGCGCACACCTCCAGCTCGCTACCGCCTACCGAAAGCGAAAATTGCTACCAGCCTTTGAACGCACCCGGAAGAATCTGTTCAAAGCCCTTCAAGCCCAAACACTTCGCAACGCAGACTACCATGAGCAGTGCTATCATTTAGATTGGGAGACCCATCAGGTAGCATACCCTCAAAACCCCACCGACGTGTCGCTGCTGCGCAGTGCCAGCAAATCGTTGGATGCTGCTTTTTTAGCCAAAAAACTTCAGATTGTGTGCCTTTTGGCGGCGCACCAAACAGTATACAAATCAGATGCTGAAGAAGGCTGGGAAGAGGAGCTGGTGGCACGCGCCGAGCAGGGTGAGTTCGCCAACTTGCCCGCTGTGGCGGTTTATCTCCACTGCTACCGAATGCTCCGAATGGCTGCTGAAGAAATTCATTTTCAACGCTTTAAATCCATCCTGATCCACGATGGCGAGCGGTTTTCTGCCGATGAACTCCACGGACTTTTCATCCTGGCCATCAACTACTGTGTTCGGCGGCTCAATGCAGGAGAGATCCTTTATTATCGCGAAGCATTTGAACTCTACAAAGAAGGTCTGGCCAAAAGCCATCTGCTCGAAGAAGACATACTCTCTCGCTTTACCTACCACAATATCGTGGCCATTGGCCTCCATGTAGGCGAATTGGACTGGGTGCGGTATTTTATCAATGAGTACAAAAACCGCCTCGAACGCCGCTATCGCGAAAGTGTGTTCAGTTTCAACCTCGCCCGGCTCGCCTATGCTGAGAGAAACCACCACCATGTGCTCGAATTGCTGCAAAAAGCCAATTATCGCGACCCGCTCCACAACCTCGCTGCCAAAACGCTTCTACTGAAAACCTACTTTGACCTGAATGAATTCGACTCGCTCCAATCGCACCTGGACGCCATGCGGAACTACGTCCAGCGCAAGCGGGTGCTCGGGTATCACCGCACCAATTACCTCAATATCATCCGCTACGCAGAAAAAATACTGAGGCTCAGGCCCCACGACCGTGCCGCTTCGTCTGCCCTGCGTGAAGCCATCGAAAAGGAGGAAGTGCTGACGGAAAAAGCGTTCTTTCTGGGGTTGGTTAACTAGAGATTGATTCGATTGGACGATTGAGACGATTAATCCGATTGATTCGATTATCACATATATCAAACATTCGTCGCAATCGTCCCAATCGAATCAATCGTCCCAATCGAATCAATCGTTTCGTACTTTCGCCGCCCTAAATCCATGGCATTATGCAAAACGAAACGGGGCCCTCCATTTACAGCGACAAAGAAGCCAAAGCAGCCATTCAGGAACTTTTTAGCTACCCAAGCCTGCTTCAAGGGATGAAGGCCTTTTTGCCTTCAGCGCTTAATGAATTGATCCTAAAGGCAAAAGACGAGGTGAATTCCGTAGGCGATTTTCAGGAAAAAATTGCCTACCCGCTCTTCAAAGCTGTCGAGAAGGACAGCATTTCCCAACTGTCGTCCAGTGGACTGGAGCATCTCGATTCTTCAGCACAGTACCTGTTTATTTCCAACCACCGCGACATCATCCTAGATTCCGCTTTCCTTAACGTCGTGTTGTTTGAACACAAGTTTCGCACGAGCCAAATCGCCATCGGCGACAACCTAATGCGCCACCGTATTTCAGAACTGATCTTCCACATCAATAAAAGTTTTGTGGTAAAAAGGACGGGGACGCCCATAGAGTTGTACCGATATTCGTTGCAGTTGTCGGAATACATTTGGCGACAAATCACGCAAAATATTGATTCTGTCTGGATTGCACAGCGCGAAGGCCGTGCCAAAGACGGCGATGACCGCACTCAGGTCGGCTTGGTCAAAATGCTCAGTCTGAGTGCAAAAACCGATTTGAAAACCTTTTTTCAGGAAATAAAAGTGGCGCCGGTGGCGATTTCCTACGAATACGACCCCTGCGACCTGCTCAAGGCCCAAGAGTTTTTGAACAAACGCACCAACCCGGACTTTAAAAAAACATTTGAGGAAGATGTGCAGCACATGCTGCTGGGTTTGAAAGGTTATAAAGGGGACGTACACTTCCATTTTTCTGCACCGTTTGACGCGGAATTGGACACCTTCGACGCAATTCCGAGTTCAAAAAAACAACTGGAACTGCTGGCTGAAATGATTGACCGGCGCATCCACCAACATTACAAACTGCGCCCCATCAACTATGTGGCCCAGGACCTTTTGACAAAAACCGACTCATTCCAAAATTACTATTCCGAAGAAGATTGGACACGCCTTTCGGCATTTTTTGAAGAACGGTTCAGGCTATTGACGGATGACACCGAGGGGCTTGGCCGGGAATATTTGCTGAAGATGTATGCGAATCCGCTGGTGAATCAACTGGCGGCCACGGAATTGTAAAGTAAAAAGCCTTTGAATCAACTTTTTTATTAATTTTGCAACTCAACTTTAAAAATTAATACTTAAAATTTAAGGTTAGGTGCAAAAAAAAATACAAAGACAAGTGCAATCTCTGATCGAGCGCTGGCTATTCAGAGGCAAAATCATCATCCTTTATGGGGCGCGGCAGGTAGGGAAAACCACACTTTCCAAAGCGATTCTTGCACCCCACGGATCTGAAGGTGGTTATTTTAACTGCGAAGTACAGTCTGTACAAACGGCGCTCGCCCAGCGCGAACCACTTGCGCTTAAACGTTTTTTGGGCGATAAAAAAATCGTAATCCTTGACGAAGCCCAGCAAGTACATGGCATTGGCGAAGTACTCAAATTGTTGGCGGATACTTTCCCGGAGCTTCAAATTATTGCTACTGGTTCATCTAGTTTTGAACTAGCCAATCGTTCGGCTGAGCCGCTCACGGGGCGCGCACTTACTTTCGAGCTTTTCCCGTTTTCCTACTCTGAACTCAGCCAGGCATTCAGCCCTGCCGAACGGCGGGCACATCTTGATTTCTGGCTACGCTACGGCCTTTACCCCGATGTAGCCTTCGCACCGGAAGAGGATGCGCGCACCTTGCTCGACAACCTGAGCAGTCGTTATCTCTACAAAGACATACTCGAATTCGAGAACCTCAAACGAGCCGATATTTTGGTGCGGCTTTTGCAAATGCTGGCTTTGCAGGTAGGTCAATTGGTCTCGTACCACGAGTTGGCGAACGCCCTCAAAATCAGTTCGGCTACCGTGGAGCGCTACATAGATCTGTTGGAAAAATCTTTTGTCGTGTTCCGACTACCACCTTTCAGCCGCAACCTGCGCAACGAAATTGGAAAGAAAAACAAGATTTTTTTCTACGATGTGGGCATACGCAACAGCATTATCCAGCAGTACCAGCCCGTGGACTTGAGGGCAGATAAGGGAGGACTTTGGGAGAATTTTCTGGTAATTGAGCGACTCAAGCATCTCCAATCACTAGGGCTACGTCCCAACCGATATTTTTGGCGCACCCTTCAACAGGTGGAAATTGATTATTTGGAAGAACACGACGGGCAGCTCAGTACTTACGAATTCAAGTGGCAAGGGAAAGCCCAAAAACTGCCCCTTGCATTCTCAAAGGCATATCCAGAAAGCACTTTTGAAGTCATTGACAATAATAATTTTGAAGGTTTCGTGGGAGGACTTTGATCGTCTAATATAACCTCAACACCAACCTAACACTGCTACAAAATACTTTAAATATGAACAACGAGAACCAACCCCATCTCTCTGACATCCTCACCCACCTCGGCGAAGACCGCGAAAACTATTTCAATGCCATTTCACCGCCGGTCATCCAGTCCAGCAATTTTGCCTTCCCGGATTTGGAAGCCTTCCGCGAGGCATTTTCCGATGAATTGGAAAACCACGTTTACTCACGCGGCAATAATCCGACCGTCGAAATTCTGCGCAAAAAACTCGCCGCGCTCGAAGGCACCGAGGATGCTCTGGTGTTCAGCAGTGGCGCTGGTGCAATCGCAGCAGCGGTCATTGGCAATGTGAAAGCGGGCGACCATATTGTATGCCAGCAGGGCCCGTATTCGTGGACCTCTGCCCTGTTGCGCAAGTTTTTGTCCCGTTTTGGGGTGGAGCACACTTTTGTGGACGGCACGGATATGCAGAAAATCGAAGCAGCCCTGCGGCCCAATACCACCGTGCTGTATCTCGAAAGTCCGAACACGATGACCTTTGAGTGTCAGGACCTTGCGGCTTGCTCGAGGCTTGCCAAATCGCGCGGCATCGTGACCATGATCGACAATTCGTATTGCTCGCCGCTTTACCAAAACCCGGCAGCCTTTGGCATTGATATCGTGTTGCATTCTGGCACCAAGTACCTCAACGGCCACTCAGACGTGGTGGTAGGGGTGCTTTGCGGCAGCAAGGCGATGGTAAAAAAAATCTTTGAATCTGAATTGATGACGCTCGGCGGTATCCTTGGCCCACAGGATGCAGCTTTGGTGATTCGCGGGCTGCGCACCCTTCCGCTGCGTTTGCAAAGAAGTTCAGAAAGCGCTCAATGGCTGATTGAAAAACTGGACGGCCATGCAAAAGTGGAACGCATCTGGTATCCGTTCCATCATTCCTTTCCACAACTTGAACTGGCCAAGCGCCAAATGCGGGGCTGTGGGGGGCTTTTCTCCGTGCAGTTCAAAACCGATTCAATGGAAAAAATGGAGGCTTTTGTACACCGCCTCGAACGATTTCTCATGGCCGTCAGTTGGGGCGGCCACGAGAGCCTCCTTATTCCGACCATTGGCTTTTATAACATTCCGGGACGGTCTGCGCCCCCTATGCCCTGGCAGTTTGTGCGGTTTTATATCGGATTGGAAGACCCTGAATGGCTCTGGGAAGACTTGGAACAAGCGATGAGTGCGTTGTAAATCCGCTTGAGCGTTTTGCTCAAACAAAAGCTTGAATGCGCCGCCATGACCAGCACGGCGGGGTAATTTTGTTTAAAAAAGCTTCATAATCGCTGTAAACAATAGCTTCTTTTGTTTAAAGTATGTTATCAATAACTTTTCCCAGTTTGGCTTGCTATTTAAACGTACTTTTGCCCCCGCATTTCAAAATTAAACATTTTTGGTCTTCTAGTACATTCTCAAAAAGCGGAGAAAAAGCGAAATCCCGCGGCGCACACACGTTCAGAATCCAACTTTCCAAACCGCAGTGATGGTTTGATTTGTAAGAAGAGTGAACCAAATCATTCCTAACTTATGACTCTTAGCTCAACACTGCCCCTATCAGTAGGTAAAATCACCGCATGGCGATTAAATTAATTAAGGTAGCAAAAGAATTCAACGTCGGTCTCCACACCATCGTAGAGACCCTTCATGGCAAAGGCTTTCCTAACTTGGAGCAAAAGCCTACTACTGACATCACTGAAGAGATGCTCGTAGTGCTCAAAAAAGAGTTCCAAAAAGACCTTGATATCAAACAGCAGGCCGATCAATTGGCCCGCCCAACGCTCAAAAAGGACTCCGTTGGCAGCTCCGAAGGGCCCTCTCACAGCTCCCATACCGCAACGCCGCCCTCTGGACCGCGACCATCATACCTTCCGCCTCGCGAACCAATAAGCCCTAAGGCGGAACCTTCCACAGAGCCAAAGAAGGAGGAAAGAGAGTTCATTCCACGTGAGCGCCCTGCTCATCTTCGGGTATTGGGGAAAATTGATCTTGATGCGCTTAGAAATGCTCCTGTGCCGCCGCCTGCAGAAAAAGCACCCAAACAAGAAGAGCCCCAACGCGAAGAACCCCAACGCGAAGAGCCCAAACGCGAAGAGCCTAAACGCGAAGAACCAAAACAGGATATCGTCAAACGCGAGGAGCCTCAGCCAGAAGCACCCAAACGTGAGGAGCCCAGACGCGAAGCACCCAAACGCGATGTCCTCCGGCGCGATATTCCGGCCCTAGAGGCCAAACGTCCGCAAGACCTTCCGCCGAAACCGGTAGTTCCTCCACCGCCTCCACCTCCGCCAGCGGCAGCTCCTGTAGAAGGAAGCAGCGGAGAAGGCAAGCAGATTGGCGATGCCAATGAGGGCGATTTGGTGCGCTCCAGTACACCCAATCTGCGAGGCCTCAAAATATTGGGCCGTATCAACCTGGAAAAAGATAAGCCTGTAAACACGGGCAACCGTGGCGGTGACAACCGCGGCGGAAATCGTGGCGGTGACAACCGCGGCGGCAACCGTGGCGGTAATACTCAAGGTGGCCAACAAGTTAATCGGGACAACCGAGGCGGTAATGCTCAAGGTGGCCAACAGCAGGGCAATCGAGACAACCGAGGCGGTAATGCTCAAGGTGGCGGAAATCAAGACCGCAATCGGGACAACCGTTCAGGTGGAAATACCCAAGGGGGGCCACAACAAGGCAATCGTCTCGGTGGCAACACCCAAGGGGGACCACAACAGGGCAATCGCCCTGCTGGAAATACACAAGGTGGCGGTACTGGCCAACAACCTCAGGGCCAGGGCCAAGGCGGCGGAAGCAATGCAGATCGTCTGCGCCGCAAACGCAAAACCGTACCGCAGCAGCCCGTAACGGCGCAGAACCTGCAAACCAACATGGCCGCCAACCAAGGCGACAAAAAAGGCCGTGGCCGCACCGACGGAGTTAAAGAGGTTTCTCAAAAAGATATTGAGAACCAAATCAAGCAGACCATGGCCCGTATGGGCGCAGGAGCAAGCCGCAAGCGTCAAAAAGTTCGGCGTGACAAGCGGGATGTTCGTCGCGAACGCGCTGAAATAGCGGCTACTGCACGCATAGAAGGCGAAAAAACATTGCAGGTCACGGAGTTTATCTCTGTATCGGACTTGGCATCGCTCATGAACATTAAGCCCTCTGATGTCATCAAGGCTTGTATGTCACTGGGCATATTTGTTTCCATCAACCAACGGCTCGACGCTGAAATCATCGAACTGGTGGCCAATGAATTTGGCCACGAAGTCCTCTTCATTTCTGCCGAAGAACAGGTGGAAGTGGAAGAAGAAGAGATGGATTCTCCCAGCGATCTCAAGCCGCGCCAGCCCATTGTGACCGTCATGGGTCACGTTGACCACGGTAAAACATCGCTGCTTGACTTTATCCGTTCGGCCAATGTGGCCGAAGGCGAGGCGGGTGGTATCACCCAGCACGTAGGTGCGTATGAAGTCATTGTGCCCGGCCACGAAGATCAAAAAATCACGTTCCTGGATACACCGGGTCACGAAGCCTTTACGGCCATGCGTGCACGGGGTGCCAAGGTGACGGACATTGCCATCATTGTGATTGCTGCTGACGACAGCATCATGCCACAAACCAAGGAGGCCATCAGCCACGCACAAGCGGCAGGTGTTCCCATGGTGTTTGCCATCAATAAAATTGACAAAGCCGGCGCCGACCCGGAGCGCATCAAGAACGAACTGGCGCAGATGAATTTCTTGGTCGAAGAATGGGGCGGTAAATACCAGAGCCAGGACATTTCGGCAAAACAAGGCTTGAACGTGGACAAGCTCCTCGAAAAAGTGTTGCTTGAAGCTGAATTGCTCGAGCTCAAGGCAAATCCGGACCGCCGTGCCATTGGTACCGTTTTGGAAGCCTCTTTGGAAAAAGGACAGGGTTATGTTTCCAAAATCCTGATCATCAACGGGACCATCAACCATGGAGACCCGATCATTGCAGGTGAATTCTCCGGCAAGGTGAAAGCTCTCTTCAATGAGCGCGGCAAAAAAATCAAGAGTGCAGGCCCCGCCCAACCTGTCATCGTACTCGGTCTACCCGGCGCACCGCAGGCAGGTGAAAAAATCAAAGTGGCATCCAGCGAAAGCGAGGCAAAAGAAATCGCCTCGAAACGTGGCCAGATCATGCGCGAACAAGCCAACCGAGCAAATAAACGTATATCGCTCGAAGAGATTGGCCGTCGTCTCGCACTCGGTAACTTTAAAGAACTCAAAGTCATCGTCAAAGGTGACGTGGATGGCTCGATCGAGGCACTTAGTGATTCGCTTATCAAACTGTCCATCGAGAAAGTACAGGTGTCCGTCATCCACAAGGCCGTGGGTCAGATTGTGGACTCCGACGTTATGCTTGCTTCCGCTTCCGATGCCATCATTATTGGTTTCCAAGTGCGTCCATCCCTTACTGCACGCAAATTGGCCGATAAAGAGGGCGTAGAGATCAAACTCTACTCCATCATCTACGAAGCCATCGAAGAGGTGAAATCCGCCATCGAAGGCATGTTGGAACCCACGAAAGAAGAAGAGATCATGGGTCAGGTCGAAATCCGGGAGGTATACAAAGTCTCGAAGATTGGTACCGTGGCAGGATGTTTTGTGCTCGACGGCAAAATCAGCCGCAACCACTACATTCGAATCATTCGCGATGGCATTGTGGTATATCCGACCAATCCGAACCAAAACGCCGAACTGGGCTCGCTCAAACGTTTCAAAGACGACGCCAAAGAGGTCAAAAACGGCATGGAGTGCGGTCTGACGATCAAAAACTTCAACGACTTCAAAGTCGGCGACGTGGTAGAATCTTATGTGATCAATGAGGTGAAGGCTACGCTCAAGTAGCACGAACTTCAGTTCGTTAAAATAGAAACGGGCGGCCTCGCGTGAAGCGGGGTCGCCCGTTTTTGGTTCAAAAAACATGCCCTGCCCATATAAAATCTTTGAATCCGTCGCCTGGGGGCGTTTTTCCAATCAAGTATTTTTCTGCAATGGACAATGCTGCCGAACGACCTGTCAGAGTGGTCAAATCACCAAAATGTGGGGTTTCTTTCACCTCGAGAGAGGTATTTTCTTTAAAGATAAAATCAATTTCTTGTCCGCTTTTTCGCTGGTAGAATTTGGTGTCACCCAATTTCATTAATTGTAAAAAGACTTGGTTTTCAAAGACTTGTCCACTGTTAACCTGTGCCAGTTGATTTAAAAGCCCCGTGTCGGCGAGAAAAACTTTGCGGCGGAGGCTTATTTCTCTGTCCACATTTCTTGAAAAAGGTTGAGCAAGATGGATGAAGTAAGTCTTTTCCAGCAATTCGAGATAGCCACCTGTTTTTTTGCGTTCCACGCCTAACAGAGCACCAATTTTGGTAATGTCTACCAACGTCCCAGTTCGGGCAGCGAGCAATCGGAGCAATTTGTAAAGTGTGCCGCTTACCTCGAAATCTGAAACCAAGCGCACATCCAAATCTATATATGCGTTGATGACATCTTTCAAGGTGCGAATTTTAGATGCTTCTCCCGACGTCAGCACCACTTCTGGGAAACCGCCAAACTTCAGGAACTCCTCATACAAATCCTTGTATTTTAGGTAGATGCCTTGTTGAAACGGTTGGAAAGCAAAGCGTTCAAGCACGGTTGTCTCCACGCCACGAAACCACAGGAATTCCAGAAAATCAAGCGGGTACATTTCAAAAATATGCTTACGACCTGCCAGGCTTTCCGAAAAACGGTTCTTCAAATAAAATGAACTTGAACCAGTGACGATAAATTTTAGGTTCGGATAGGTATCATAAAACCATTTAATGACACTCGTAATTTGTGGAACCAACTGGATTTCGTCGAGCGCGATCACAGCAGGTTTTTCAAAATCAATGCCCGCAATTTCGAGGTCAATCTGCACATCGCGGTAAGTCAGCTGCTCGAAAGTGAAGCGGTTTTCCACCCGTTCAAGGTCGAGGTAAACCTTGTTTTCGTGGGGGACTTTCCCCAGCAAATATTGAAGTGCCGTGGATTTTCCAACGCGCCGCATCCCGGTTATCGTGGTGATAAATCGCTCGGAAAGGTGGGCTTCAAGGTCTTTGAATATTCGGCGTGGCAGCATAGCGGATGGTATTATTGCTTTAAAATAATAACTTTAAGGAAAATTATTTCCCACAAAGTTATACTATTTGGCAAAATATTTCCCACAAAGATATTTTTCGTGGAAGAAGCCAATAGTAGATATTGACTGCCACCGCCTCGTTCGCCGTTGGGTACGAATCAGGATTTCCTAGATGTAGAAAGGATTTGAAGGACGCCGAGTGTCAAAAAAAACCTGGAAATCCTTTCCAAAATCAAGAAAATCCTGATTCATTCTTTCAGCCAAGCGCGCGCCTTGGCCATTTCCGGGGAGGTGATGCAGGCGGCTTCGAGTTCATCCCAGTCTTTAGCGAGGGGACTAACTATGATTTAATATTAATCCTTCATATATTTACTGATAGTATCCAGAAGTCGGGCTGAAGCCAATGAATTTGGGTATTTTATTGCAATTTGTTTGGCTTCATTTAGTTCTTCCTTACTTAAATTTGGGCTAATTGTAAGATGAGCCACCCCTAAAAGCATTAGTGTCCGAGAAAGGGCTAGGTCAAATTGCGTAGGGTTTAAAGCACTTAGTTTTCGGTATATAGACCGACTTAAATTTAATTGCTCAAATCCGTCAACCGCCTTTCTATTATTTATATAACAAATCCCCAAATTACTTGCTGCCAAAGCCAAATCTGGTTCAAATTGTTCAGGGCTATTTTTAACTAGATGTTTATAAATTTCCAAAGAAAGGGTATACATCTTTTCCGCTTCTTCCATTTTTTGATTCGTTTGATAAATATTTCCAAGATTCATTTCAGTCAAAGCTAACTCCGGCTCGAATTGATCTGGGTTGACTTTGACTAACCTTTCAAAGATGTCAAACGATTGAAGGTACATTTTTTCCGCTTCTGCTATTTTTTGAATTCCAAAATAAAAACTGCCCAAATTCATAGCCGTCCGGGCCAAATCCGATTCGAACTGAACAGGGTTGGTCTTGGCTAATCGTTCATATATTTTGATTGATTGTAGAAACATTTTTTCCGCTTCTGTCACTTTTTGAACTTTGTCGTAAAACAAGCCCAAGTTCATGGCTGTCAAAGCTAATTTCGGCTCGAATTGAGCTGGGTTGGCTTTGACTAATCTCTCAAAGATGTCAAGCGATTGAAGGTACATTTTTTCCGCATCTGCCATTTTTTGAACATGTGTGTAAAGTAGTCCAAAGTTCATGGCTGTCAAAGCCAAGGCTGGTTCGAACTGGGCTGGGTTGTCCTTGGCCAAACGCTCAAATATGTCGAACGATCGGAGGAACATTTTTTCCGATTCAGCATTCCTATGAACTGCGTCGTAGAAACTGGCCAAGTTCATTGCTGTCGCCGCCAAATCCGGCTCGAACTGGGCTGGGTTGTCCTTGGCCAAATGCTCTCTGATGTCGAGCGAACGGAGGTACATTTTTTCCGCTTCCGCCATTTTTTGAACGTCGGAGTAAAAAAGGCCCAAGTTCATTGCTATCATCGCCAAATCCGGCTCGAATTGGACAGGGTTGTACTTGACCAAACGCTCTCTGATGTCAAGCGAACGGAGGTACATTTTTTCGGCTTCCGCCATTTTTTGAACCGTGGCGTAATACAAGCCCAAGTTCATCGCCGTCTTCGCCAATTCCGGCTCGAATTGGGCTGGGTTGTCCTTAGCCAAACGCTCTAGGATGTCGAGCGAACGGAGGTACATTTTTTCGGCCTCCGCCATTTTTTGAACGTCGGAGTAAAAATTGCCGAGGTTCATGGCAAGTGACGCTTCCTCACTTTCAGAGCGGGCGAGCTTGATCGCTTTTTCAAAATACTCTATGGCGCGTGGGGTTTGGTTTTGTTGCCCAAGCAAATAGGCGAAAGCCCAAAGATTTTCCACCGTCTCAAAATACTTCCGCGACTGCTCGAAGAGAATCTGGGCCGAATCGTAGTCCATTTTGAGGGCTTTGAGTTGGGCTTTCAGGGCGAATTCGTTGGCCGTTTGCAGGAGTACGCTGTCGTTGCGCACTCTCACCGCGAGGGCGGCGTCGCCCGTGGCGGCCATGTCTTTTTCTTTGAGCACGTTGTCGGCCTCGCTTATTTTTCCTTCGTCAAAAAACTTTTTGGCCAAGCGCAGCCGCTCACTGTTGATTGGGATACGGGAAAAGGTCTCGGCCAGCCGAATTACATCCTCGCGAAATCGGGTCTCGATTTTCTGCACGGAATCGCGATCTGCATTGAGGGCAATGAGTTCGGCCCTGCAATCTTCCTTGGCGAGCGGGTCAGTGTATTTCTCGCATTTATCGGCTTTTTTGGTGATGGCTGTGGCGAGGTCGGCCAGGCGTTTTTTGAGTTCGGCATACTCGGGGCTTTTGCCGAAGATTTGGGTGGTGTTGATGGTGTTGCCGGTGCCCGTGACGATCAGGCCGACTTTGGCGTCATCTTGGATGGTGACTTGGGAGATTCCTCTGGAATGACAAAAGAGGATTAGCAGGAAAGCGATGCCCGCCTTCGCTAAAGCTACGGCGGGTAAAGCGGGTAAAAAGAAATGTTTTTTCATGGTGTGCGTGGTGTGATTGGAAACCTATAAGGTTTCAAAAAACCTTATAGGTTTTTGTTCAAAATCTAAAAATCCTGCTTCACATCAATCTTATTCGAATCCCCCGTAATGATCGTGCCCACTTTGGCCTTGTCCTTTACCTCGATTTTCACATTGTTTTTTCCAGCGGGCGCGGGTGGTGCAGCAGGCGTTTTGACGACAATCGTGTCGGTCTTTCGCGGTTCGACGGCGGGGTTTTCGGTGGACACGGGTACTGGTTTTGGCCAAAAAAAGTCGCGCAAAGTGTAGCCTGTTATTCCTGCAATACTGGCTAAAATGGCAAGGATGGTGGCCCATTTTTTCCAAGGATGCTGTGATGAAGTGAGGCGGTGACTGCCAGTCACCGCCTCACTATCCACGATCTCGGCCACCGCCGCCGTAATTCTATTCAGCTGCAACCGATAGTCTTTGTCTTCCAGCAAGCCCGTGAGATGTTGTTTTTTTAGCGCAGCAAACTGCCCGGAGAGGGTCAGCACGCGCTGGCGCAGATCGGCATCGGCGGCGTGTTGCGTGAGCCGGACGAGTGTTTCGAGGGCAGATTCGAGATAGCCCTGGGCAAGAAGTTCTTTCGGGTTTTGATTCTGGGAAAGCATGGCTTTGGTTCGATTTGAAGGCGAATGTATTGCCAAAACCGAAACTTGCGCTGATTATTGACCGGATGACTTTGAGTCAAGGAGTCATTTGGGGCATAAATGCCCCTTTTCCCGACGGCCTGAAGGCCATACCACCGCTACGCATCAAAACTCACCACTACCCGCTCCGTAAGCGGGTGCGCCTGGCAAGTGAGTACATAGCCCGCCTCTACCTCGTCGGGTTCAAGGCCGTAGTTGACATCCATTTCCACTTTACCTTCCAGAATGCGCGCTTTGCAGGTGCTGCACACACCGCCTTTGCAGGAAAATGGTAAGTCTGCGCCCGCGCGCATGGCGGCGTCAAGCAGCGTCGAACCGTCGGAAGGAAGCTCGAAGTCGAACTGAGCCCCATCCTGAATAACTGTAATAGAAGCCTCGAAAGATGCTCTGGGAGCAGTGGTCGCGGCGGGTTTATTCTTTATACCTGTGGTGGTAAACAGTTCAAAATGAATACTTTTTGGGTTCACGCCCAGTTCTGCAAGTGTATCTTTTACTTCAAAAACCATTTCTTCCGGGCCACAAAGGAAAAATGCGTCTACCTCGGATGGGCTGAAGAAAAACTGGCCAAAACGGCGGCATTTGACCGCGTCCAAACGGCCTTTGAAAAGATCGCTGCCAAGTGATTCGCGGCTCAGGATATGGTGGACGGAGAGACGGTCGGGGTGCAGGTTTTTGAGCTCTTCCAGTTGTTCGCGGAAGATAATGGTGTCGAAAGTGCGGTTGCCGTAAAAGAGGATAAAACGGCTGCGCGGCTCTTGTTCCAGTGTGCTGCGTAGGATGCTCATTACCGGCGTGATACCGCTGCCTGCCACAAACGCGACATAGAGTTTTTCGTTCTCCGCAGAAAGTTCGGTGAAAAAATGCCCTTGTGGAGGCATCACGTCCAAGCAATCGCCGACTTTCAATTGCTCGTTGGCCCAGGTGCTAAAAATCCCGGATTCCACTTTCTTCACAGCCACGCGGAGGTCATTTTCCTGTGTTCCGGTGCAAATGGAATAAGAGCGCCGCACTTCTTCGCCGTTTATTTCGACTTTTATCGTGAGGTGTTGCCCCTGTTTGAAACGGAACGCAGTGCGCTCATTTTCAGGCACTTCAAACGAAATAGAAACCGTGTCTGCGGTCTCTTGGCGCAAATCGCGCACTTTTAGTGGGTGGAATTGGAAAGACATTGCTTGGGCAGATGTAACACAAAAAGTGTACCCCGGTATTCGAAGTACACTTTTTGATGAGTGTGGATTTGTTTAATTGGTGATTTGGTTATTTGTTTTGCCAGAGCTTGCGACTGTGCCTGCTTTCAAAACAGATACCAAGCTCTGGCAAAACAAATAACCAAATCACCCAATAACCAATTCCCCAATTATGCAGCGATAGCGTTCACATGACGCATCAAGCCACTTTTGAGGTTGGCGGCTTTGTTGCGGTGAATGTTTCCACGTTTGGCCAAACGGTCAATCATGCTCACAACTTTAGGAAGAAACTTCTCAGCCTCAGCCTTTTCTTTCAGCTCGCGCAGGTTCTTGATGGCCGTGCGGGTAGATTTTTTGTAGTAGCGGTTTTCCAAACGACGCTTGTCGTTCTGGCGGATGCGCTTCAGTGCGGACTTGTGGTGTGCCATATTTTACAGCGAAAATGGTGCTTTTTGTAATAAACTGTTTGGTTCTCGTTTTGGGCGGGCAAAGGTAGAATTTTTGTCGCAAAAAAGAAACACGAGTTTTAAAATTTCCTTGAAAGAGAATTTATTATCAGATTTCGACCTTTCCCACCGCTTTCGGAAGACTTGAAAGCGGTCTATACAAATTGGATTCAAACTGTTTCCTACATTTGCCCGCCCAAACTTGTCAAAGTCTGGTTTTCAAATTTAAATATCTCTATGAAACGAGTCGTTGTCACTGGCATAGGCGCAATTACCCCCATCGGGAACAACGTGCCCGCGTTTTTAGACGGACTACAACGCGGCTTAAGCGGTGCTGGTCCTATCACACAATTCGATGCCAGCCTGTTCAAGACCCAATTCGCCTGCGAAATAAAGGGTTTTGTTCCAGAAGATTTTATGGATCGAAAAGAAGTCCGGCGGGTGGACCGCTTTACGCAGTTTGCACTCGTCACCGCCGATGAGGCGCTGAAAGACTCAGGTCTTGATCTGGACAAAATTAACAAACAACGCACCGGTGTCATCTGGGGCTCCGGCATTGGTGGCCTGCACACCCTGGAAAGGGAGATTGAGGACTATGTGAAAGGCAACGGAACGCCCCGCCACAATCCATTCCTGATCCCCAAGATGATCATCAATATGGGCGCGGGCATGATTTCCATTCAATATGGTTTCATGGGCATCAATTACGCTACGGTGTCGGCCTGCGCGTCTTCGAGCCATGCCATTATCAATGCCGCAGATTATATCCGGCTTGGCAAAGCAGACATCATGGTGACGGGCGGCTCGGAAGCCACCATTGCCACAACAGCGGTTGGAGGTTTCACAAACATGAAGGCCATGAGCGAGCGCAACGACGATCCCGCCACGGCTTCGCGGCCCTACGACAAAGACCGCGATGGTTTTGTGTTGGGCGAAGGCGGAGGTGCCTTGGTTCTGGAAGAATACGAACACGCAAAACGGCGCGGCGCACGCATTTATGCCGAATACGCCGGAGGGGCCATGACCAATGATGCGTACCATATTTCAGCCCCGCATCCGGAAGGCATTGGCGTAATCAATGTACTGAACCTTGTGCTGGAAGACGCGGGTATGACCACCGCGGATATTGACTACATCAATACTCACGGCACCTCTACTCCATTGGGCGATGTAGCGGAGTTGAAGGCTATCAGCAAGATATTTGGCGATCAGGTGGGCAGGATCAATGTTTCTGCCACCAAGAGTATGACCGGCCATTTGCTGGGGGCCGCAGGCGCTGTGGAGGCCATCGCTGGTATTCTGGCCATGCAACATGATTTCATACCCCCGACCATAAATCATTTCACGGACGATCCTGAAATTGAACCGGCGTTCAATTTGACATTCAACGAGGCCCAACAACGCAAAGTGAAAGCAGTGCTCAGCAACACTTTCGGCTTTGGAGGGCACAATGCATCCATTGTCTTCAAACAAGTTTGAGGGCTTAATAAAAGAGCAGGAATCCACACGACTCAATTCGTCGAACTTCCCGTCCCGATGACTCAGGACGGGAAGTTGGATAAGGCGTGTTTTCTACTCTAAAAACTTGATTCTGTGCGATTTATTCGACGATTTTACAATTATTACTTTCATCCAGACCGGGAATTGGCCCGCCGCCTGAGACAATTGATTGGGTTCACGCCAGTCCGTTTACAGTTGTTTAAACTGGCGTTTTTCCACAAAAGCACCTTTGCCACCAAAGACTACGCTGTTTCCAACAACGAGCGGCTTGAATTTTTGGGGGATGCCGTGCTGAGCACCATCGTAGGGGAGTATCTGTTCAAAAAATACCCCAATTCCGACGAGGGTTTTTTGACCAAAATGCGCTCCAAAATCGTAAAGCGACACTCGCTCGACGAAATTGCCGACCGCATGGGGCTTGACCTTTTTCTGGCCAATTACAACCAGACCCGGCTTTCCAAATCCATGCTGGGCAATGCGCTCGAAGCACTGGTGGGAGCGGTGTACATTGAACAGGGCTATGATGGCACCAAAATCTTTGTCGTTCGACGGATCCTACGCAAATACCTGGATATCCATGAGTTGGAAGGTTTCGACGACAACTACAAAAGTCAGCTACTGGAATGGTGCCAGAAAAATGGCCGACAAATCGAATACAAGGTGGTGGCGAAATACAAGAGCGAAAAGCGCGACAAATTCAAAGTGGCGGTTTTCGTGGACGGCAAAAAGGTGGGTACAGCCGATGATTTCAACAAAAAGAGCGCGGAACAACTCGCCAGCGAGCGCGCCATGACGGCGCTCGGAATGCTCGGTGGAAATGGGACTCCGCAACCCATTGACAATGACTACGATGAAGAATAGATGAATGTGGTCAATGTGTTTAATGTGATCAATGTGAGCTGATCAACACATTGACCACATTAAACACATTGACCACATTTACCATTGACCACATTATTTTCAATTCCCTCCCTCACTTTCCACATTTTCCAGGCGGCGGCGCGTTTCTTCTATCAAGCGATTCTGGTTTTCTTGTTCTACTAAATTAGCTTCTTGGAATTGCTCGTTGTTGGTGATGTCTTGCCTGGCTTTTTGGATTCTTGACTCCCAGGACTCGATGCTGCGACGAAGGTCTTCGTTGTCTTTGTTTAGCTTTTTCTGCTTGTTTTCCAAGTCCTTCAGTTGGGTTTCCTGTGCTTTCAGCTCTTTTCCAATCGCGGCGCGGCGCACATCGAAGTAGCATTGGCGGAGCGCGCGGAGCATTTCTTCGGTGGCGCTACGGTTGTCGCGGCGACTGAGGAAGTAGGAGCCCGCATCTACCCAAACATTGAGTGCAGTATCGTCACCGTCTTTTTCAATGGTGGAGTAAAGGGCGAACACATCGTCGCCCATCATAGCTGCACGGAGCTTGGTGGCCGTCCATTCACCTTTGCTCTTTTTTAGTTTAGCGTTGAAGTTATCTTTGGCAAAACGTTTCCAAACTTCTTCTACAACACCTGCGTCCGTGTTGGCAAATTCCATGCGGAAACCAGGCCGGCTACCGAACGACATCATACGTTCTGTCTCACGCACAGGATCAAATTGAGCATTCAATTTTAATACAAAGGCCAAGAATAGCAGTACGGGGAGGAGGGCTTTTTTGTTCATAATTCCTTGATTTAGAAAATTTTAGGTTGGTGGGTTTGTTAATTTTGCAAGGGTCGCTTTGCAAAGTTTTGCGGTTCAAAAAATGCAGCAGCCAAACAAAGGTAAAACGCCCATCCGCCCCAATGTCACAACCCAAAAGAAAAATAAGCGGGTGGCAGGCAAAACGCGCCGTCAAATGAAGTTTCTTTGTGCCTTTACCCGCCGAAGCTTCAGCGTAGGCGGGCGTTCGTTAATATTGACCACATTTTCAAAACATGGCAAAGATTCTAATCGTTGACGACGAAGTGCCCATCCGCCGCACGCTGCGCGACATTCTCGAATTTGAAGGTTACGAGGTGGACGAGGCCTCCGATGGGCTGGAGTGCGTGGCCAAAGTGCAAAAAGAAAAATACGATGTCATCATCACGGACATTAAAATGCCCCGAATGGATGGCATTGAGGCGCTTGAACGCCTTCAAATACTCTCACCCGAAACCCCCGTCATTATGGTGAGTGGCCATGGCACGATAGATACTGCCGTCGAAGCCGTTAAAAAAGGTGCTTTCGACTTCATTTCCAAGCCGCCTGACCTCAACCGGATGCTCATCACCGTTCGCAATGCGCTCGACCGCAGCGAACTCGTGAACACCACGCAGGTGCTGCGCAAACAGGTGAAAAGCAGCAAGGGCGTGAACATGATCGGCGATAGCGGCCCCATCCTTGCGATCAAAAAAATGCTCGAAAAAGTGGCGCCCACGGAAAGTCGGGTGCTCATCACCGGGCAAAACGGGACGGGTAAAGAACTCGTAGCACGCTGGATTCACGAAAAAAGTAACCGCGCCGATGGGCCGATAGTGGAGGTCAACTGCGCTGCAATCCCCGCCGAACTGATTGAAAGCGAATTGTTTGGACACAAAAAGGGCTCTTTCACGGGCGCTATTGCCGACCGCCCCGGCAAATTCGAGTCCGCCAACGGAGGTACCCTTTTCCTGGACGAAATTGGCGACATGAGCCTGGACGCCCAGGCCAAAGTATTGCGGGCGCTTCAAGAAAGTCGCATCACCCGCGTGGGCGACAGCAAGGAAATAAAAGTGGATGTACGCGTATTGGCCGCCACCAACAAGGATCTCCGCGCACAAATAGCAGCAGGTCTCTTCCGAGAAGACTTATACCACCGCATTGCGGTCATCGTGGTGCAGGTGCCTTCGCTCAACGAACGCCGCGAAGACATCCCGCTGCTCATTGAGCACTTCAACCGACGCATTGCCGATGACTATGGCCACCCGCTCAAATCATTTACACCAGCAGCCATCACGGCTTTGCAGGACTACAACTGGACGGGCAATATCCGCGAACTCGCCAACGTGATTGAGCGGCTATTTATCCTCTGCGATCAAACGGTGACGGAGGAAGATGTAAGGCAGTATGTGTATCCGAATAAGTAAGCTGTAGACTTTTCGAGCAGCGTTTTAGAAACGTAAAACGTTTGTAAAACAAATTAAAATTCACATGAATAAGCTGCTTCTCACTATTGCCTTGGCTTTTTTAGCGCAAATAGGGCATGCACAAATTCAGTTGGAACATACTTATCCAAAAGGTACACTCAAGCGGATTAGGTTGGATATAAGCGGTGAGCGATATGCTTTTACCACTGAAGACGGCACTATCGGCACTTCTATCAGTCTTTTTGAGTCAAATCATGCACAAACTGGAATTAATTTTATTGCGATTGGACCTAATTCGTCCCAGTTGTTAGGAGGAATTTTTTTATCCGAGCAAATAATTGATAATGATCCTGAAACCGAACTTGTTTTTGGGTGGGGTATTGATGGTGAGGATGTTTTTGGTACAACTTTGATGAAGGAGACGGGTGAAAAAGACTGGTTTCCGTGCATGAACCTTGATTTGCAAACAGGATTATCACCAAAACTAATCTGTGAGCCACGTGTATATGGCCTGCCGGGTGTTCAAATAGAACATGTTTTCAGCGACATTGACTGCTATTCAGACAACTGTGATATTTGGCGATTGAAATTCCCATTGGATGGAGAGCAGTATTTGGTTAATCCCGGCTATAGCCCCGAGGTCCACATCTACGATGCTAATTTCAATTGGATAAGAACCATTACCCCGCCGAAGGTTAGCAATACAGGGGTTTTCAATTTTACCCAACAATTCTTCAATGACGATCCCTTGCTGGAGGTTTATGGCACAAAAACAGCCTTGAATCCAGACCTAAATGGCAATGGGTATCTTTTTCAAATTGCACAGGAAAATGGCACAGTTTTGTTTAGTGAACAATGCACTGCAGGTTTATTAAGTGTCTTCCCCAATCTATCCTCCCAGTTGTTAATTCAGAAGTATACCACACCTGGTGTGCTGATAACCAAGGTGTTGGATGCGAAAACGTTTGAGGAGATTCATATATTTCCGGGTAGAGTAACCCGTATTTCACCCGATGGGATAAAAGCCTATTATAGATCTGCCGAGATTGTGAACAATGCCCTGACCATGTACGATGGAAATAGCTTTGATCCAATGTCTATCAACTTAGGTTCTCCCAGCCCATTATTGTCCGCAATTCAATTCGCTCGAAACCGATTTGCCCAAAATGGAAAACTGGAGTTGTTTTACAGTTCGGGAGACGAAGTTAAATGGATAAATGAAGACGGGGTTTTACTCCATACATTTGACGACGCGACATCTTCTGTTATTGACCAACAACCAGGCATGGAAGACAAGCTTATGGTTCGATACGCTGATAGTACGCAGGTTTATAGATTTGTTACACCAAGCACCACGATACTTGAGCTTCCAGAGAATCCCACAATTTCGGTTTTTCCCAACCCCTTCTCTCAATCAATCGAAGTGAAATTCTCTCAATCCGGAGATTATTCCGTCCTCCTTTCAGATATTTTCGGGCGCTGTATCCTGACTCAAACCGTATCCAATCAAGAAAAAACAACTTTCCCAATTCCCGCAAACTGCCATGAAGGCCTATATTTCCTTTCAGTCAGTGGTGTTGGGTTTCAAAATTGCCTAAAGTTGGTAAAAGGTAAATAGCCACCCGCACAAACCTTAACTTTTCGTTTCGGAAATCCCTTTCACGGACACCCTATTTTTGCGGCCAATTTTGATAAAAAAGGATTTCACCAAACATGAATAAACTGCTTCTCGCCGCATTGTTAATGCCCGCATCCCTGTGGGCTTTTCAAAAAAACAATACTGCAAAACCCGCTCCAGCGTCCGCCAAAAGCGGCAATAATGTAACACTCACCTGCCGCCTTTATGGCACCCAGCGTAGTGCCGACAGCGTTTACCTATATGAAAATCTGGGCCTTGCCAAACGCATCGTCGCCCGCGCAGGCAAAAGCGGAGCCGACAGTTCGTATGTGCTGACTGTGCCTTCTGGGGCTGCGCGTTTTTACAGTGTTGGTGCAAATGAACAATCCACCGCCAAAATCATTTTGGGCGAAGAAAAACAGGTGACGCTTTGGGGCAACACCCAGTTTATGAATAAGGCGCGTACTGTGAATTCAGCGGCCAACAAAGCATTGGAAGCCTTACAGGAACGTTTAGCCCAATTTGCCAACGAAAGCACACAAATACGGGCACAGTTCAACCAATCCACCGGCACGATGCGCAAAACCATGGAAGAGCGCGTGGCGCAATTTGGCCAACGCAAAATGCGCTTCCTTGACTCCCTCAATGCAGCTAATCCACTCCTCTGGCGTACAGCCAGTCTCCAAATTACGCCCGATTATGCGGGCCAAGGGGGTACAGAATCCGAGTTTTACAGCAAAGAATATTTCCGTTGGGCCGACCTGAGCGACAAGGCATACGAGCAAATTCCCGAGGTGTACAACGCCTTTGAAGCCTATCTCAGTTCGCAGATGCAAATGGGCGTCAAACATGAAAAAGCGATCCAATTGGCCGAAACCTACCTTTCCAAAATACCTGCCGGAAGTGCTACATATCGCATGGCATTGGGCGGCATGGTGGCTTCGCTCAAAGCCAATAACAGCCCTCAATACCCAACTTTGGCGAATAAGTATATTGAACTTTATAGTTCCAAAAACCTGGGGGAGATCCCTGCCATGACAATGGAATTGAAAAAGTCCTCCACTTTTATGACGGGTTTTGAAGCCCCTGATCTCGCGGGCATGACCCCTGACAGCAACCAATACTCGCTCAAACAAATGCGCGGGAAAGTGGTGCTGATTGATTTTTGGGCGAGCTGGTGCGGTCCATGCCGGAAGGAAAACCCCAACGTGGTGGCCAGCTACAACAAATACCATGAAAAGGGTTTCGATGTCCTCGGCGTTAGCCTGGATCGCGAGATCAACGCCTGGCGCAATGCCATCAAACAAGACGGCTTGCCGTGGCACCATATCAGCGATCTTAAAGGCTGGCAGAGCGCCCATGCAGCACTCTATTCCGTGTCTTCGATCCCTCAGACACTGCTCATTGACCGCGAAGGGAAAATCATTGCCCGCAATTTGCGCGGAGAGGCATTGGGGGCGAAGTTGGAGGAGCTGTTTGGGAAGTGAGTGATAG